>Ga0222712_10000070_pt1 | contig 134798 bp, 160 predicted proteins | sample C33_657DmetaG_FD_165043 | JGI IMG/M metagenome (GOLD analysis project Ga0222712, IMG submission 165043) | Estuarine water microbial communities from San Francisco Bay, California, United States - C33_657D | ecosystem: Environmental > Aquatic > Marine > Unclassified | place: USA: California... | reverse complement strand
AACAGGATCCAAACTATATTAAAACATTCTGCTAAGGGAACGTGCATACGTCCTTTTCGTAGGTAGCGAGCCTACGTTGTATGCTGTCATTACAGCCTAACTACCCGTCACGTTCAACTGCATAGCTTTACGCTATCGTTCATACGCTTCATGAGTGGTTGCCGGACCGGAGGCCGCCGCCCCGTTATCCCAACCAGTCCCCTAACGGATTAGGTAACCCTGTAGAATGCTTTAATATAGTAGCACTTTAGTGCTACAAAAGCTACAACTTTTTAAAGAACAATGTTAACTTGTTTTGTTAACGTATGCCTCTATTGTAGCTTAACTCAATTTTCTTGTCAACTACCATTTTTAATAGTTGAGTAAATTACTCGGGATTATAGATCTTTATAGTGTCTAGCTTCTTGTAGCTAGGGCTCAGCGGCCCCCATGTGTAGCCGCCTGCTAGTCCTAGATCATCGCAGACCTGATCTGTAAACACGCCGTCTATGCGTACTGTATACAGATACTGGTCTTCTGCGTCTACACCATGAAGGTCTAAGTCGTTAAAACTGTAGGCTCTCATGTTAGATACGTAATGTCTTTCTTTTGTTACTTCGTCATAGACAAAGAAGGGTCTGTTAATAGGACCAAACTGAAAGTTTACACTATGCAGTCTTAGTCCCTTAGACAATACGTGATGATCTCTATGAATGCCTACAGGATTGTCCTTGACATTCTGAAACACTATAACACGACCAATGTCTTTAAAGACATGCTGTACGCTAGTGCGTAACCAATTAGCAAACACAGGAGCCTGTTCTGCGAATAGTTCGTGAATCTTGCCATTGACATGCTTAAGATACCAGTCAGTAGGATTTGTTGCATTCATACTAATTAGTAATCTGTCAGACCAGTCCGGAACTGCAAGACTATTTTTATAGATCCAATCATGTAGTACTCCCTTGTCTGTGACTGTAGCTAACAGTTGTTCAGGGAGATACTTTTCTGCATGATAGATGTAATGATTCAGCCATTTCTTGTTGTTAACGTGTTCAGGTATCATGCAGGCATGTCCCGGCATCATGTTAACTTTGCCCCGTCTACTGTCAAATATATTCTTTAGCTCTAGATCCATTTGGCTCCAAGGAGCTTCTGTAAAGTAACGGTCAAAGTTTAAGTAAGGAGCAGATTGTGGGCCTAGACCCAGCACACCTAGTTCATACCATTTGAACAAGTTTATTTCTAGATTAGAATTTATTCGTTTAGTGAAACGAAAAGAACTGGCATCGTAGTACATCTTGATATTTACACTCTCTTTCGAAAGTGTGTATTGAAGTACACTCGTTGTCAATATCCCAGCGGCTAGCACGGTTTAACAGGACTGGTCCCCCGATGGTACCAGTGAATGTACTTTAATACGCTACCATTTTACGCATTCCTGTTATCGCCAGGAACTTATCATCCGGTAGGCCGCCCTCATTAATAGTCCCATGTTTTAAGTGCAGGACAGGCTCGCGTTGCCTATACACACTTTTGACCACTTACAAAGCAAAAAACCCTAGGGTTTTTAGTCCTAGGGTCTTTAGAATTTGGTTTAGTTGTTGTTAACTATACACGGTCTCCGAAGACCCTACGATCTGCTCTGGTGTGCGATCAATAGACAGATTACTTGTTCCATTTTTCGCAGACCAATAGGTGGGCATAAAGCCGCCATTACGGGCTATATGCTTGACTGATCTTAACGATAATGAAGTTGAAGTTTTCATAGTCTCTATTGTACGACAAAAATAATTTCTTGTCAACCGTGTTGTATATTTACAACAATTACGGCTACAATCACTTTCTGTATTGTAGCTAAGTTTATTTATGTCGTCAACGATTTTTTTGTCCAAAATGCACTAAATATAAAAAACAACTATAACAGAGGGAGCGCAATATGGGGGAATTCTTTAAATTAGTAGCGGAGCTTGGGTTTCCAATTGCGGCCGCTATGGCCGCAGGGTACTTTGTATTCTTAACACTAAAATTCATTCTAGCCGGTGTAACATCGGGCGTAAACGGAATGAGCGGCATCATTCAAGCATTAGATAAACGTGTAGCAACAATGAATCACGATGTAATTCGCATCGACACATTGGTATCAAATGCTTTAGGAGTTAAACCCGATATTGATAGAATTGCTCGTTCCGAGCAATCAGACGCAAGGAGAGACTGATGATGGATCCTAACACACAACAAGAACAATTACTTGAAAGATCAGTTGAAGTTTCGAGTCCCTGGTTCAAAATGAAATTAGATGATATGGACTGGAAATCAGTCCTTGTAGTTGCGATGATATTAGGTACAATAGTAACTATCGTTTATATATTACACGGTTAAGAACATTATGCTATATTTAGACTACCACTGGGATTTAAGCCCAAACGGAATTAAATTTGACGAAGAATTAAACATAGAAAAAAACTTGCAATGGCAAGAAGGCGACTTGTTTAAGATAGTAAAGATGGGTAATACATATGGTCTACAAAAAGTAGAACCCATAGAAAAATTTGTAAGGGGATATGGCAATGAAGCTGTTTGAACCAAGTAAGTGGGATAAGTGGTACAATAGTTTACCAGACCATACTAAAGAGTATCTCAAGAATCAACCGCTATGGCACGACAATGATATGGCAAAAGCATTTGCTTGGGGTTTGTTCTTTGGGTTTTTAGTAGGTCTATGTTTATAAGGAAAAATATATGGCAAGTCTAGTAGAATCAATACTAAATTTAATCAACAAACAACCAAAGGATCCGGACGCACCAAAAGCACCGGTAGGCTCACGTAGCGAGCGTGAAGCAAAGATCAAAGACAAAGCAGGTATGGTCATTTCCGTATTTGCATTATTCTTGGCAGTTAATAGCTGGTACGGTGGCAAGTTAAGTTCTACAGTTCTTAATAATACATTAGGCGCCAATAACGCATGGGCACAATATCAAGCAAAGAATAATCGTTTAGTTAGTTATGAAATTGCTAGTAAAACAACCAGCGATCCTAAACTTAAGGCAGAGTTTAAGGCAGAAGCAGAGCGCATGGATGCCGACAAAAAAGAAATTGCCGTCAATGCTCGCAAGATGGAAGCAGATCGTGAGCTAGCAAAGAAATCTAGTCCATGGATTGGATACGCATCAACAGCATATCAGTTAGCCATTGTTGTTCTATCTGCAAGTATTCTAGCAGTTAGTATGCCAATGTTCTGGGGCAGTTTTGTTGTAGCAGGTGTAGGGTTGGCATTAAGTGCTCAAGGAGTATTATTATGGTTTTAAATAACGACGAGGGTTGCCCTGTATGCGGTGGCAAACACCCTAAGAAGTAAGGATATAATATGGGTAATGAGATAGTAGATCTAGTTAACAAGTATGGCTTTCCTATTGTGGCGGCCGGGGGTATGGGGTACTTTGTGTACTATGTATGGACTTGGGTAACTAAGGAAATCAAACCTGTTATGGGTAACGCTAACACTACGCTCATTGCCCTAATTGATCGCATTAGAATGTTAGATAACGACTTAATTCGTTTGAATCAAAAAGTAAATATAGTTTTAATGCTTAGAGGCAAAGAGATAGAGGCAGAGAGACAAATATCTAATAAAAAAAGTTTGTCAGAAGACGATAAAGAAGCAAGTGGTGGGTCATCTTGATAATTTTATGCGATAGAAAAAAGGTTTGTTTTAAATCATCTCTCCGTCAGTTGATAGTTGGTATCAGTATAGCTCTGATATTAATGCTTATTTTAAATTAAGGAGTAGTATGAAAAAACATTTATTAACTGCATTACTGGCAGTTGTTAGTATAACAGCCTTTGCATGGGAACAAAGAGCTCCGTTACCTGTACAATCATGTGCTGTGCATAGCCCGTACGGATTCGCCCAAACAGCTCGTACAGCACAACCTATTTGCAGAGAGGCATATCTAGTAGCATATGATGCTCCTGCTAAAATTCCTGTTTATGTTGCATACACACTATTACCACAAAATGCTTTAGGATGCTTTCCACGTACGAACGCATTCGTTGCGGATCAGTCAGTACCGGGAGGACCGACACCAAGTGATTACGCTGGCACAGGTTACGACAAAGGACATGCCGCTCCCGATGGCGATCTTTCATGGTCAGCCATCGTGGAGTATGAGAGTTTCTTAATGACAAATATGTATCCACAGCACGGAAGTTTAAACCGTGGAATATGGAAATTGCTAGAAACATCAGTGCGTGGGTGGGCGGTACAGCAGAATCGTCCGTTTACGATCTACGTGGGGGCATTCTATGGCGCTGGAAATGAAAAGATAGGCAGTGGAGTTGTAGTTCCACATGGTTATTATAAAATTGTTATTGATCAACAAACCGGTGCAGTTGCCGGATGGCAATTCCCGCATACCAAGCCATATGTTAATTTAGGTAACGATTTAACAAAGTTCCGTGCTCCGGTAGCACAAATTCAAGAGTATGCAGGTGTTAGATTTGCTTTCCCTGCTAATGCTAGAGAACTGGCACCAGGACAAGAATGGCCAGTTGACTACGGTGCGTTGACAAATGCTAAACGTGCTAAGTGCGGCAAAGCTGATTAATCGTAGATTATAGAATCTATAGGCACTAGAATTCTATCAACAAAACTAGGACTAGGGGTAGTAGCATCAAGTTTATCCATAATAAACAATGCATCTGCAATCCTAGTCCTTGTGCTTTTACTTCCAAGAATAATAACTGTACGCAGACCATGCGATGTCTCTACAGCCATAACTAAACATCCTCCGCTGGCATTAATCCAACCTGTTTTACTTACTAATATTTTTCTAGGACTACCTACTAAAGGATTAGTATTTCTAAAAAACAAAATTTTTTTCTTAGCTCTAATCTCGCTGGCCCCGGTTTTACTTGCTTCTGTGATTATATTATAGTCCATTGCGGCCTTAACCTGTTTGTTAAGATCTAATACTGTACTTACGTTACCAGGCAGTAGTCCTGTTGCTTCAACATACTTGGTATTTGTCATGCCCAGTGATTCTGCTTTCTTATTCATTTGTGCAACAAAAGCATCAAATCCATCTTTATGTGACATTGCTAAAAGATGTGCGGCTAAGTTGTCGCTGGTAATCATAGAAAGGTTAACTAGCTCTAGTCTAGACATCATATTCACAGACGAAGGAATATGAGTACTGTAACCTTTATATCTAATAATCTGAACCATTTCATCTAGGCGACCGTTATCTATAGTAACCATTGCCGTCATTAACTTAGTAATGCTAGCAATGCTTCTAACTTGATCAGTATTGTCAGATGATATAGAACGATTGTTATTAACGTCCCATATCATCCAACTTTGAGCCAATGGTGCTTGTTGTTTATTCGGCTTGGCAAATGAGCAAGCCGTTGCTAGGGCTAGTAGCAACGCTATAAGTGCTTTCATTACTTGCTTGTGGCTCTATACACGCCATCCCAATCAGCAGGAAGATCGTGAGTCTTCAATTCTTCGATACGTTCTAACATAGCATGATAATACTTGTCCATCTTGCCATCGAACTTGCCTTCTGACGATTTGCATAGTTTGATTGCCTTGGCCCATTGCTGTTTACGATATGCTTTTAACATTTCGTCATGAGTTTCTTTATCTCGATCAAAACCGTTAATGTCCATAACCTTACCTATAACTGTAAAGATATTAACACCTTCAGCCTTGCCTTTAACAGCAATACAGTCTAGTTCAAGAATAGCCCACAGTCTGCTTAATAGCTTTTCTGTTTCTTGTCCTACTACTAATTGTACGCCATATGGCTTGCTTTGTCCTTCGAGTCGACTAGACAAATTAACAGCATCACCTAGACAGGTATAATCAAAGCGTTGGTCACTACCCATGTTACCTACAACAACTTCACCGGTGTTAATACCTACACCCATACCTAGTTCAGGAATACCTTCTTTACGTAATTGTTCATTTAACGCATCTAGTCGTTTTACCATGTCCATACTTGCCTCAACAGCCAAGTCTGCTTGATCCGGCACATCTAACGGAGCACCCCAGAATGCCATAATAGCATCACCGATGTACTTGTCGATGGTACCTTTACGCTCCATAATTGTTGCAGTCATAGGTGTCATGTAACGATTAATCAACGTAGTAAGACCTTGTGGATTTGTCTTATAGTATTCGCTGATAGTTGTAAATCCACGAATGTCACTAAACAAAATAGATAGCTTGCGAGTATCGCCGCCTAGTTTAAGCATACCAGGATTCTTTTGTAGCTCTTTGATAAACTCTGGACTTAGGTAATGCTCGAACTGTTTCTTAATCTGTTTCTTCAATTCGTTTTCTTTGGCAAACTTATTAAACACGGTATAAGACCACATTAGGAATATAGTCAGCACAGGCCACGACCAATCCCATAGCTGTCGTTGTGCCGTAAACAACCATGTGGTTATATTGTACTCTGCTAGTACATATACAATAATTACTGGTACAGTATACATTAAAGGAATCTTGGGCATAAAATAAACAAATGCCAAACCAACAATAACGATAGTTGCTAGTTCGATCACGCTAGCCCAATCAAAACGTTGAATGACCGTTTTGTCTACTACCGTTTGAATAGCATTGGCCTGCATATCATGTGCCCAACGACTACCAACTGGAGTAGAAATGATGCCGCCTACGCCCTCGATTGTTAGACCTAACACTACAACTTTATCTTTAACTTTCTTTAGGTCGCCTGTGATGCTTACACGGGGAGTATTATAATTCCAACTTAGCCAAACTGAACCTGTTTCATCTGTGCGAACAGCACCATACTGAGGTACACGAACTGCTTCGACTCCGTTTACATTTGACTTAACTTGATAGCTAGGATCACCTGTACTAACACGCAATGCTTCTAGAACCAATGATGGATAAATGTCATTTTGAATATTAACTAACATTGGCATACGACGAACAACACCGTCAGGTTCTGGGGCCGATGCAATTACACCCACACCGTCTGCGCTATTAGCTAACTTGTCCAGTGGCTTTAATGCACCCGGCCAAGAATATAGGAATGGAGTAGGATCTTCGCCTACTTTAGCTACACCCCTACGAACTGCATCGGGCTTTTTATTTTGAGTAGTAACCTGTTGAGCAATAACAACACCGTTACGATTTAATTTTTTAGCAAACTCTTCATCGCCTTTGGCACGATCGGGTTCACTGAACAATGCAGGGATAACAATAATACCTGCGCCGTTAGCACGTAGTTTGTCAATAATGCCGGCAAGATCTCTACGATCAAATGGCCATTGTCCGTATTTTTCTACAGCCTTTTCATCGATGTCAACAATAATAACATCTTCGGCATTAACGACTTCTGCACTTCGTTGCATATAGTCAAAGCTCTTAAGTCTTAAAACTTGAGTAGGCCATGGATCTACTACACGAATCATCAGCATTGCCGCTAAGATTAGTAGTACCACACTATTGCCCGTAAAGAACTTTTTTGCTAAGTTGAGTAGTTTTTCTTTCATCATAGTCCTTAAAGTATAACACGTATATTTACTAAAGTCAAATCCAAAGAAAAAGGGCCCAAAGGCCCTTTTTGGATTGAGCTATGTATTAGAAATTAAAGTTAATTCTGGCTTGTACTGTGGCTGTAGTTGCACGTACACCATTTAGCTCTTGGCTAGCTAATTTAAATTGAACGCTACTGTTTTTGTCATCATGATATGTTAGACCTAAACTCAAATTGTTTTGGTTAGCTGTGTTACGAGTTGCTTCTGCGTTAACTGCCCAATTATCTGTAAAGTTATGATCAAAACGTGCGCCAGCTAGACCAAGTGTTTTGGTTTGGTTGACTGCGTCATATGACATAGCACTTACTTCGCTACCAGATTCAGTGACAGCGTTTATACGATTGTTTTCTACACGAACACCAACTAATGGACGAATGCCGTTATAGTCAGGAGCATATAGTTTAGCCTGTACCCACTTGTCAGTACCTTTGGTTGCACTGGCATTAGCAAGGCCTAGTTCTGGTAATGTGTGTGCTGTTGCATAGTTGTTCATTGCATAACCTGCGTCACCCTTAACAATCCAGTTATCAAAAGTTTTGATACCATAGATGCTGACTGCATCTTTGGCTAATGAACCGCCTGCATTTTCGCCGTTCATTGTTGCGGTGCCCCTATTGTACATTAAACCAACTAATGTTGTAGGATCAACAACTTTCTCAATACCGATGTTGTATGAACTGCCATCGTATTTGTAACTGTCAGAGCGATTGCTGTTTAAGTTTGTTCCGCTGATGTAGAAGTTATAATCACGACCACTTAGGTCACGTTGCTTAACACCATCTTCTGTAATGCGAACACGACTCAAAGGATCACTTTCGAAACTTTGGTTCATCTTGTTGTTTGCTCCAGATAACTTTGCATATTGGTCAATGCGAGTTTGATAGTCCTGTGCTGTTGTAATTTGTTCTACTTCGTTACCTGTTACTGTTTGTGTAGTAACTTGATTGGTTGTTGATGTAGTTGTTACAGGTGTACCATTTTCTGTTGTAGTAGTTCCATCACTCCATGTCTTAACGACTGTAGGAGTTGTTACTGTTGTTGTAGTTACAGGAGTTACACTAGTATATGTAACTGTAAATGGAGTTGTTGCTGTAGTTGTTGTAGTTTGAGTAACAGTCAATGCTTTAGGAGTAACTGCACCTTTGCTGTTTACATTGTCTACTGCTACTGCGGTAACACCCCAAGCAACTGTGGGAGTTGTTACTGTTGTACCATTGCTAGAAGAAGATGTAACAATAGGAGTACCATTGGCCGTGCTTACTACTGTAGGAGCACTAGGTGTTGAACCACCACCTCCACTTACTGTACCATCTGGATTAGTAGTCGGCATATTAGGATCGTTTGGTGCAACAGGGTTAAATGCTGTTCCGTTCTTTGTTGTAGTTCCTAAACCATCGTTAACAAATAATACAGGACTTAGTGCTGTATCGCCTTGATTAAAAATTGCAAAGCCTAATTTATAAGTACCCGCTGTTGTAATATCATAGTTGACCCATTGCCAGCCAGTTGAACCGTAGCTACCTGTAGAGTAGTTACCTGTGCCTGGATTGGTTGCGCCTAACAGTAAGTACTCAGCTGTTACGCCGTTAATCTTACCTAGTGTAGATGCAGAACCAGTGTTAACTAAACTGGTCAAGCTACCATCATTAAATGGAACGTAGTCTGTACTGATATAGTTCCATGCCATTTTAAATTGTGTATTGGCCTGGAATGTAAAATCTTTACTGATCCATGCCGTGCTAGTAATGCTACCACCTTGGGAAGCAACTTGTGCGTTTAACGCTGATACGCTAGCAGAACTTAGACCCAATGAAGATGTCATTGTAGAATAGTTCTGTGTATTTCCTGGTTGCATACCTAGCATGGTACTGCCGGTATATGGACTAATTACCCATGTGTTAGGACCGCAACATGCGATAGTTTGTGCTCCTGTTGCAGATTGTACACCTACACCAGTATCCATATAGTTGCCGGTTTGTGTTTGCCCGGTGTTACCACCTGATACCCAACCAGATGAACTTAGACTTAGGTCTAAGGTTTGTGCCTGCGAAATACCTGCAGACAAGACAAAAGAGGCTATTAGAGCCTTAATTAGTTTATTCATGGACCCCTCCAAAAACTACTGTACTAGTATTTACGTGTACTGCATCGCAAATTAACCACAGAGTTTAATAGTTACTGTTAATTTCTAACATAACTATATGATCCGCAAGGGTTACATTGTATTAACATACTTGCTTGATCTGGGGTAGTAGGATTGTTTTGTATTACAGATACGCTAGCACCTGTAGCACCATTTAGGTTTACAGCAAACCATTTGTCGGCACCAACGCCTCCTGATTGTGTAGCTGTGATTGTGTTACCGTTGTTAACAGAATTATTCCAGTTATCAACTTTAAATTCATGATTGCCTGCGCCGGACTGATTAACAGATATGTTATTACCGGATCCGTTAAATGCAATGATACTGGCTTTATGATTACCTGTGCCATCTTGAATTGTTGTAACATTATTGTTTATACCGCTTTTGATTTCAAAGTCTGCAATTTTATTTCCTGTACCTTGTTGTAATACTGAAAATAATGTATAGTCAACATTGCTAATAGTACCTGTTCTAATGCGAATATAATTGTTAGTAGCATCTTTTTGTTCTAAAGTAAAAGAATTGTTGTCACCGATTTGATCAACAATAATTGTATTGTCAGCAAAAACAGTTGCCGTACAACTTACTATCATACAAAGTAATAAAAATATAACAACAGGTAATCTCATCATTTTTGTGTTATACTAATAGTTGTACTAGTATTCCCTGTATTAACTCTATTCTTAAATTCCATGTTGGCTTGATTCATAATTATCAAACTATTTTGATGATATGGAACTGTAACGCTCATTACGTTGCTACCATCGTCTCTACTGAGAGTGACTGAACTGCCTTCGTCAACTGTAGCAATAATACCGCTTAATGCAAAATAGTCTGGTAATAGTCCACTCTTAGTGCTATTGAGTAAATCTAGCTGGGCCGCTAATTGTGCGTTGACAATATCTAAAATGTTCAATAAAAATGTATTGTCTAAAAAGTTACGAGATAAGCTGTCCTGAAATATTTCTGCGCTTTGTTTATCTAATATGTTTACCAGTCCTGTTTCTTTAAGAAAGTCTACATCTAGTGCTCCTCGCATATCTATTTTAGTTTGATGCTGTTCTTGCTTGAATTCTTTAGGTGGTGCTAAAATAAGAATGTTACCAATTGCATCTTCGGTTAACTTTAATAAAACTGGAGCAGGAGGAGGCGCACTTCTGCTGGATACCTTTGTTGCCTGAAATGGTTGATTTAAAATAACAGTACCCACGTCAGTGCTGACTTCAATAGTTCCTGTTTTACAATCTTTGGCAATATCAAATCCTATTTTGTTTCTATAATTGTCGGGACAACTAGGTAACAAAATAATTGTGCTAGCCCCTACTTCGTCCACAGTAGCCGTAAAATCAGTCCCACGTACCCCAATAGTAGCAGTAGGCGTATTGACAGCAACACTTTGCGGATTAGTTTTAGCGATCTGTCCTGAAGCATAACGTACTGTTCCTAATGCTACTTTAACGGCCAACTTGCCCCCGCTTTTACTTTTTGGGTCATATACAAAGTCATCTATTATTAATTTGCTATTTTCAGTGATCTGAACTTTTGTATCATCTTCAAATGTAATACCAACTTTACCCTGTGCTGTTTTGATAGCATCATTCATTTCAACGCCTGTTCCTTTAGGAGCAGACAACGTTTGTTTTTCTCTAATAATATTAGAAATAGCATTTGTTTGTTCAGTTACTTTGCCTACAGGACTTGCTCCTGCCCCGGTACTCAAGGCAATACAAATCAATGTCAAAGTAAGAACTCGCATTTTAATTGTGTGTGTTAATGTTAAAGGTATTGCCGGATCCTACACTCTTTAAGTTGACTGTAGTATCAATACTACCACCTTGCTGAATTGTAGTATTATTACCAGCACCAGAAATATCGACCTTAGTATAATGACCAAGCGTTCCGGCTGTACCAGTTTGTGTTACGCTTGTGGTGTTTGTACCACCGGCAGTAGTAATGTCAACTGTACCTTTAGAACTTGACAAATTAAGTGTTGTACTGTCTCCACCAGTTCCTGTTTGTGTAACAGTAGAAGTAGTGTTATTTGCGTTAATAGTTGCTACAAGAATACCATTTCCTCCAGCTTGGCTTACGTTAACCAAGTTGCTGGTGCCTAGGATATTAATATCAGCATCATTACCATCGCCAGTTTGTGTTAATGTTAACGTAGTGCTTTGGTTAGCTCCTGCGGTGCCGGCATTGTTTAAATTAATTTTTGCTGTATTGTTATCGCCAGTGGCGTTTAAAGTAACATTCGTAGCTGATCCACCTGCCGCAGTAGATGAATTAATACCCAGAGATAGTATATTGCCTGCACCAACCTGTGATATAGCCAATTGGATACCGTCCCCTGTTATTTTTGCAGGATCAGTTTGCTGGCCGACATTACCGCTTGGTAATATACCTTTAATTCTATTACCCGCTCCGTCTTGTAGTACGGTAATTTGTGCGTTATCTCCCGCTTGGTCGATAAAAATACTGTTATCAACAGCTAACGCACTTGTACCAATTAAACTAAACAATAGACCAGCTAGTATTGTTTTACTTGGACTTTTAGTTTTCTTCATTTCATTTTACATCGTTTATTGAACGAGCTCCATATATATTTTAAACAACCAAAGCCGGTACTGCACTTAGGTTATTCTTTCTTTTTCTTTTTATCTGTTTTCTGGGTGTGGGTTGTTGTTGTTCTCTGTTCTTCTGTTGTTTGAGCCAGTATCTGCTGACTCATTGGACTGTGAAAGTGATGGCTTTGTTTCGCCAGTGGTTTTGCTCTCGGACTTCTTTTGAACCATGTCATCTGCTTCCCCCTCTTTGAAGGCCCAAATATCCTTCTTTCGGCCTTCTTTAATTAATTCTACAACGGCCATCTCTACTGCGGATTTAACAGCATAAGTACCGGGCTCATTGATAGTTAATCCTGCTTCTGCTTCAAATGCTTTAGTTCCCATATCAAAGAATTTAACTGAAGTTAAACCATCTGATGTGCTTAATATAGTTTTTTGTACTGTAACCGTTAACAGTACTTTACCTGTATTAACGCTAACTGCTCTAAGACTAATGGTAACTACATCTTGGCTCCATTGACTTTGTTTTCCTAAACCAAATACACGCATGCCTGCACCGCCGCTGGATGTACTTTGGTCATAACCAATTATACCACCTTCAATAATCATTCCCGCAAATTGCAAAGGCATCAATGGTTTGGCATTAGCGCCTTCGTATGCTTCACGCATTTGACGAATAATTAAACGTTCTTTTGTTAAGTTATCAACACCAACACGTTCAACTACTTCAAACCATTTACCACCACCTACATTTTGTAGGGCCTGAATTAAAAATGACTCTGCTCCCTGTGTTACTGCTGTACTTAGACTGGCAATATTTGCTTGAGGTCTACGTTGACCTGTTTTGTCCTGGAAACTATAAACAGCTACTGATATAGGACGTCCGGCCTTAGGTGCAGGAATAGTGTCAAATTCTTTTTTAACTGCTTCACGTTGACTTGTTACAGTCGGATCTGTTTCTAAAGAACCTGCGTTATGTAAAACAGCGCATCCGCTTAATACAGTTGTTACCAACGCTAATAGTAATAATTTTTTCATATTAGAATTGGAACTGACCCAATGGTACAGTAATTTGTGTTTGATTACCTACTGTATCAGTTACAGTTAGATAAACATTAGAACTATCTTTAGTCCAAAATATTGTGTTACCTTCAAAATTTAAACTGCCGCTGTTACTTCCGCCAGAAGCAAACATTGCAGTAGCTAAATTCTGTGATATTTGTGCGTAAATTCTTGACTCTAAATTGTTTAAGAATTTCTGCAAATTTGTATTCTTTGCATCGGCCTTGGCCTTGTCTATAGCAGACTGTATCTTATCTTCTAAAGCCTTCTTGCGAGTAGCTTCTTGGTTCTCAATCGTGAGAACATGACTGCTAAAACCTACTCCGCTAAAACTAGGATTTTTAAATCCAAAGTCCAATGGCGCTGTGTGTGCAGTTAAAGTTATTGTACTGGCAAGTATGAATAGCGTCTTTTTCATATCTACTCCCGCCGCCATAGAGACCACGACGGCATATAGATATTTACGCCAAATTTGCTCTGGATTAAACTACACTATTTGGGAAGATTATCTACCCAGTTAACTATGTCTAAATGATAGTTACGGGCCGCACCGTTGTGTGTATCGTTAGGTCTAACAAAAACACTTTGATCACTTACTTTAAGTTTTGACCATAGATATTCTTCAGTGCTGGTCTGTGTAGTATCTTCTGTTGGTGCAATACAATAGACATGTGGTCGGTTTAGGATACGGCCAGCATTTTGTGTCATATTAGCCGGACCTTCTCGACTAAAAAAATTAAGATATCTATTAGGAGTAACCCATTGGGTATAAACACGATCTACATTAAAATCAATAAGGCTCATAGGTTCATCTCCGCGGCCTGCACTAATAGCCCTATGACATTGTGCCACACTCCAATTGGTCAACCAATTAATAAAAGGAATTTCAGTATTGTGTGCAGGTGCTAGTAAAATAAAGCTAGAATAATCTTGATATAAACTAGCATAATATATAACTGCATTGCCGCCTAGACTGTGACCTATTAGGTGTATACGGGTAGCACCTTGTGCTGTAAGTCGTTCACGTGCGGATTTGATCTGCACTAAACAACTTTCGTAAGTGTTCGAATATAAATTATTCCATTGCCAAGGGTAAATTTGATAATCAACTAGACCATGATCAAGTAATTTTCTAGCCAGCACACCCATTGCACAGTCAGGTCTACTGGGACCGGAGTTTTTGCCATGAATTAATATATAACCATTCATAGCATTACTTAACAAATGAGTCAGATACTAGAATGACTGTACTTTAAGTAGGGCGCAAAGCCTTCGGTGTTGATTCTAAGTTCTAATCGACGTTTGCTGATGCAGATATAAGTCCTACCAAATTCTGTGTCAATGATTGGCACGTTAACTGTACGGCCTGCATGTTGAAACATTTTTGCCACAAATTCTTCGGCGGTCAGCACACTCGGACTGGCCTTAAGCAAACCGTAATGCACCGCCTGATCATTCTTTGTGCGAACAATTACCAGTAAATGTAAATTATTAATACCAGTTGTTTTTGCTGTTAAGGGATCAACAAAAATATTCTTTAGTGTTAGCCAATCTTTATTGTGCCATGCTTGTGAATATCCGTCGGCACCTTTTTGTAAGTTCTGTAGAAAACTGGCTTCGGTAGTTTCTTTTCCTAGCTTGCTGGTACTTAGGCCTTTAACATCCAGACCGCATAATGGGGCTTGAACATCTACTACGCTATTACCGCTACCTATCCATTCTGCTCCGGGTATACTGTCCGCTACTCCATATTCCCAAGTTTCTTTGGCCAGCTGTATTTTACGTCCTTTGGCGAGAAAAGGCGCATAATACGCCTTCATCTCTTGTGCAAAATTATTAGCAAAATTTGCACCTAGTAAATTATCATGTTCGCTTAACGGAACGGGTTCATATTTAATCATAATTATGGTGGGCCCAACAGGACTCGAACCTGTGACCAAGCGATTATGAGTCGCCTGCTCTAACCAACTGAGCTATAGGCCCTGATCTTAATCGCCTGCTAGCTTACGCAACATTTCGTAATGCTTGTAAGCTTCTAGTGCTGTAGCACTGGCAAATTTAGGTGTGGGTACTACATCTAACCACACTTCGTCGCTGAGTACTGCACCAGGACCCCAAGGATCTGCTCCCTGTAGTCTAGGTTGATGTACTTTACCGGCATCCCACAATGCTTCAGTAACGACCATAATATCATCTAGTTCAAACTCGCCTAGGCTATGCTCTGAACTGCGATAACGATATTCGTCCATCACTTCGCGCAACTGTGCTTTATCCTGGATACGGGTGCGAGTAATAATGACCAGGACATCGTTAATGTCTACTTCACCCTTAAGGATGTCCCGGACACAACGGCTCAGACTTTGCCCGACTTTGCCGTAAAAGTAACTCATTGCACTTCGACTACTTTGTAAGTGCTAGAGCTAGAACGGAATAGCCAACTTGCGTCGACCTCCGCTTCTTTGCGGTCTTCATAGACCTGCCCGGGCTCTACACCGGCGTATGCACAAGCCGGACCGCGATAAGCGTCCTCGGCTGTAAAGGTTTCTTTAGGTTGTTTAGTTTGACGATAAATGATGAACATTATGTTCTCCTTAAAAAATTAAAATAAATTCAGAATAAAAATCAAATAAATTATTTTATTGATCAGTACATAAGTCTTCCTTTATTTCAATGTCCAAGGGTTTAACATAATTAAGATACGTGATAGGTACATTGCCTTTATATTGACTATGCCCTTTTACCCTAGCACGTATACGAGTAAATTCTGTGCCCAAAATTTTGGGATTTGTTTTCATATAAAAACCAATCAAGTTACCTTGATCAGTTACTGCTGTTACTGTAAAACAATTATACAACTTCAATTCTACAAAGTCAACGACCCGAATTACCATTTCTTGTGCTTTGGGTGTACGGGTAAGATGCTGACTATTACCGGCGCAGGAAATAATAGTATCGTAAATAGATTCTTTTTTGGTTTCGCGGGCATAGCCGCTGGGAAGTGCCGCAATAACGCCTAGCTTGAATTCAGGAATGTCTTCTTTGTCTAGAAGTTCTGCAATGGTTTGTTCAAAGCCGTTTAGTTTGCCCACGAGCTTTTTGAACAACAGGCCGTTATAATGTGCGCGAATTTTTTCGCCTTGCTCGCGGTCAGCATCAGTTAGCTCAAGTTCACCCTTGAGAACCAATGTCATAATTTCTTTATTGGTTTTGTCTTCGGACCGCTTTGAGTCCATGTTAATATAACGACCGTTGTTGATACGGTGTGCCGCGGCCGCAGAACTAAATGCAAGATCTAGATTAACTGTCTTTTTGACTCGAGTGGGTTGCGACATTATGTAGTTCCTCGGGGAGAGCGTTGATGATTTTGTCTATTTCGATCCATCCTGACATGACATCAATGATTGATGCCAGCAGAATAATTGCCCAAAAAGGCCAATCTAATAAAGTTAAAGGGGTAGTTAAATGAAGTATTAAACCTAGACCCGTGTAGCAGAATGTTTTTACTGCTACCATAATGTCGTATCGCATACATATATTTAACTGCCCTTATTGAATGTAGAAAGTATTCAGCACCGGTTGATGTGCCTTTACTAATGCTTGCTCTAGATCGTGTGCGGCTTGTTTGCCACGCACAACATCAATCAAACCATATGTAAAGTTCTCAACACCTTGTTCGCGAATAGCACGGCACAAAGTCCAGTCACGGTTTTCAGTAACAGCTCGGCGAACGTGCTTTTGGATACGAACTTTAAGAGCCTTCTTAACACCACCGGAAACCACAGTCAGGCCGATATACTGCTCTCCAGTGGTCACACAAGTGATCACATAGATTGCATGATTGCGGTCTGAACGTGCTTTGCGGATACGTGCCATTTGTTGTCCTGAATTCCTAACTTATGTGTATATTATAGCAAAAATTGAATTATTTGTCAACCAAAATATTGTTGCAAAAATACAACAAAAGTACTAGTTTAATCCCAGCTCTTTTTATTGCCAAATTGCTCGTTATAGTCAAAGCCCGCTTGGTATTCTGCTACTTCATCGGCAGTAAGGTCTTCGACGCGATTGCCCGAATCACCGCCGACACCACCATAATGGGGGTCAGGGGCTCGGCCGTAATAGCTGTCGGCTGAACCGCGATCAAACAGGCTACCGTGACGATCGCGATTGAATTGCCAGCCCTTGAGGGCATTAACAAAAAGGTCTGCGTTAGTAGTCATTGCCAACTCCTTTTTAATTACAATACAAGTATTATAGCAAAATTGGATTTTTTGGTCAACTGTTTTTCAGGATTTTTTGGGGGATTTTTTGGATGATTTTTGTGGCTTTTTTGCCACGGGCTGTTCCTGGGGGAACATGATTGTTTTGAATTCTTTGCTTATATAATATTCTGCTAATATACGATTAACCATAACTATTATATCGTGTACATTTTCTGTAACTGCAAATCTAACCGGAATGTTTGTCCAACTTTGCTGTTTTAAAAACATAGCCCAGTATCGTCTATGGGTTTTATTTTCCGGGTCGAACGAAACGACCGGTTTTCTGAATAGATCTAACTTCGTATACATTAGTATTATTTAACTAATTCTGAAATATGCTTACAAGCTCCCCTGTAAGTAAAGCCAGGGCAAGTACAGGTTTTAGCATCAGGGTCTACAGTATAAGTATTACCTTTTGAACCCTGTACTTGAATAGTATTAGTTTTTACTTTTAGGGCTTTAAACAACTTGATGTCGCCAGCGACAAACTTTCGTCCTCGCTTGTCCAAGGGCAAGGGATTTTTAAAATAAAATGGCTCGCCCTTATTCCACTTAACATAAGCAACGGCACGACTACCGTCCATTAGGTACGTATGATTTGGTTGGGTTTTTGTGCCTTTCCAAACTGTAACTTCACGGATTGCTTCCATTAAGATCTCCTTACTAATTTGTGTATTATAGCAAATATTGAATTATTTGTCAACCAAGAAATACGTCATTGATCTGCCGATTTACCCGTACAAAAGTAGTACATTTTGGCAGTTGTTTTAGGGTAGGGGCTCCTACATAAGTGCAGGTACTACGCAGACCGCCTAGAAAGTCTAGTACAGTAGACTTTACTGCACCACGATATGGTACTGTGACCGTACGACCCTCACTGCTACGATATTCTGCTACTCCGCCCGAGTGCTTGCCCATAGCGGTATCTGAACTCATGCCATAAAACTGCACAAACTTTTTAACTTCAATTTTCTTTGAAGGTGCATGGTCACCTTGATCCATTGGTCCAAATTCATTTGTTTCGTATAATTTTTGAATAATTTCGCCGCCACCTTCAACGTGTCCTGCTAGCATACCGCCTAGCATTACAAAGTCTGCGCCGGCGCCAAAAGCCTTGGCAACATCACCGGGACAAGTACAGCCGCCATCAGCAATGATTTGTCCGTTAAGCCCGTGAGCGGCATCGGCGCATTCAATAATAGCACTAAGTTGTGGATAGCCTACTCCAGTTTGCACACGAGTAGTACAAACAGAGCCAGGCCCGATCCCCACTTTAACAATATCCGCACCACGTAAAATTAGTTCTTGTGTCATATCTCCGGTTACTACATTACCGGCAATGATAACTTTATTAAAGAACTTACTGCGTACTTTTGCTACATAATCGCCAAAATGTTCCGAATATCCATTGGCGATGTCGATGCAGATAAATCGAATGCCAGGGATACTATCTGTAATTGCTTTTAATTTTTCAAAGTCTGATTCACTAGTTCCTGTACTAATAGCAATATTGTCGGAAATTATAGCCCGGTAGTTGGCGTTATTTTCTTTAATATAATTGTACCAATCAGTCCATTCTTGAACTGTATATTGCTTGCGTATACAAGTAAACATACCTTGTTCTGCAAGAGCTTCTGCCATTTCGAATGTACCTACGCCATCCATATTGGCGGCCATGATTGGTATACCTTGATAGCCTTCTCCGCTGTTTCGGAATACAAAATTTCTGTGAAGATCAACTTCGCGGCGGCTTGCTAGTGTGCTACGTTTTGGTAAGATTAAAACGTCGCGGAAATCTAACTTGATATCTTCTAGGATACGCATAATTTATTGGGAGTTATTCTGGTTCGACACTAACTGTTAGTGGGAACCCGTTCTGACGTGCGGCGGCTGTTGTTTCAACGGTTTTCTGTTCGGCAATTTCGTAAGTATAAACACCTGCTACGCCTTTGCCTTTATTGTGTATTTCTAGTGTAATATGTTCTGCAGATTTTTGGTCATGGCGGAAAATTATCATTAGAACTTCTACAACAAAGTCCATGGGAGTCTTGTTATCGTTATTAAAGATAACCTTAAACATACTAGGTTTTTTAACTTTAGTAACTGAACGTTCTTTGATTGCGGTTTCTGTCTTGGCCATAATATTATTTAATAGTAGGGGAGTTTCCTCCCCTGGTTTATCAAGATGCAGAAATTGCAATCTTGCGTGGTTTCATTGCATCTGGTACTACACGTTTGAGTTCAACGTTTAGAATACCATTGCTAATGCTAGCACCATTAACTTCAATGTAGTCTACCAAAGTAAATCTACGCTCAAAGTCACGACGTGCTAGACCACGATGTAGATATTCGTAGCTGGCATCATCGGAACGTTTGATTTGCCCTTTGATGATCAGCTCATTGTTGTCTACCTCTACATCGATTTCTTCCATAGTGAATCCTGCAACAGCAACTTCAATACGGTAAGTATCTTCGCCTGTTTTTACAACATTGTGAGGTGGATAGTTGTTGGTATGCTGTCCGAGTCGTACTTCAAAGTTATCAAACATACGATCGAACCCAACAAGTGCTCTGTTCAATTGAGCTAGGGCGTTTGTATCAAAACGAGTTAATGCGTTCATAAATTTCTCCTTATTAAGCGAGTTTAAGTAGAACCCTTATGGCGTCCTACAAATATATTTATAACAGAATTCTATCATTAAGTCAATAGTTAATAAAGTTTTGGCGGAAGTTGTTGACTGCGTAGATATTTTTTCCAACGTGATTTGGCCGCGCCGGCTTTGCGTTTACGAACAGTAGTTGGCTTTTCGTAAAACTCTTTATCACGTAGAGTTTTTAATGTACCTAAATCGGCAACTTTCTTCTTAAAAGTTCTTAGTGCTTTTTCAACGTTGTCGTTCCAAACTACAACATGCACACCGCGACAGGCTCTGTCTTTGTTACGGTCTTTCATTTTTTACCTTTCATAAGTATTGCTGATACTCTATTGCCTGCGAGCTCTGCACGACCCTCAATTTGAGAGCCCTCAACCAGTTCGGTAATCTTTTTAATAATTTCAAAGCCCTTACCAGTGTCTTGCATTTCCCTGCCACGGAAACGTATAACTATACGACATTTATCTCCGTCGTCAAGAATCTCACGTACTTTTTTAACTTTGACTTCAAAGTCGTGATCATCAATAGCAGGGCGGAACTGCATTTCCTTTACATCTACACGACTTTCCCTTTGCTTACGTTCTTGTTCTTTTAGTTTCTTTTGCTCGTTGTAAGCAAATTTCCCAAAGTCAATAATTTTGCAAAGCGGTGGTTGTGCTTGAGGGACAATCATAACCAAATCCATTTCTTGGTCTCGGGCATTATTAAGTGCTTGACTGCGACTCATAATTCCCAATGGATTACCTTCTTGATCAATCACTCGAACTTGATGACTGGTGATCTGTTCGTTGATTTGATATTTTTGTTTTAACTGATCCATGGGGCTCATTGGCCTGTTGGTTCTGGATCGTTGTTTAAAGTTAGGTTTAAACATGGTTAGACTGCTCTTCTCCTTTGTAAAGATAAATCGGTGTTGCACCTGCAACACTTTCCGGAGTTACTGTAACACGCACAACTCCTTGTTCGCGTAGTTCTGGTAACTCAAATTGCGTTTTAAGCAATGTTCTTTCAATAACAGCACGTAATCCTCGAGCCCCTAATTTTTTATCTATGCACTCTTGGGCCATGGCTAGTGCGGCGTCGTCGGTAATTTCTAAATCTACACCATCTAATTTAAATAGTTCTTCAAACTGGCTTACTATGCTGTGTTTTGGTTCTCTTAACGTACGAACTAATTCGTCTGTTGTTAGTTCTGTTAGTGTAGCAACAACCGGAATACGTCCCACAAGTTCTGGGATTAATCCAAACTTAACAATATCTTCCGGTTCAACTTGATTCAGTTTAGATTCTTTCTTGGTATCTAGTCGTGTATTGAATCCAATAGTAGTACTGTCTTTGTTAATACGACGATTAATAATATCATCTAAGCCTACAAACGCTCCGCCTAAGATGAATAGAATATTTTTAGTGTTTACAATAGTGCCATCTTGACCGGGATGTCTGCGGCCACCGCCTGTTGGTACACGGCATTCTGTACCTTCAATTAGTTTGAGCAGAGCTTGTTGTACACCTTCGCCTGATACGTCACGAGTAATTGAAGTGCTTTCTCCTTTTTTACCCTTTTTATCAATTTCATCAATGTAAACAATACCCTGTTCTGCTTTGGTTATGTCGTTACCTGCCGCGGTTAACAAACGATGTATAACGTGCTCTACATCATCGCCTACATATCCTGATTCTGTTAGACTTGTGGCATCTGCAATAGCAAATGGAACATTTAACATACGAGCAATAGTACGTGCTAGGTGTGTCTTACCGGATCCAGTAGGACCAATTAACAGGACATTGCTCTTGTCGATTTCCGTAGTTGAGTTAATGTTGTTGATGCGTTTATAGTGATTATAAACAGCCACAGCCAGCACAAACTTAGAATACTCTTGACCAATAACATACTGATCTAAGAATTCTTTCATTTGCCTTGGGGTGCTAACTTGCCCTTGTTCTTTGGCTTCTTCGTGTTTGTCATCTTTTAGTATTTGATAACAAAGTTCGATACATTCGTCACAAATATAAACATCTTGGCCTGCAACCATTTTTTTAACTTGTTCGCGGTCTTTGGCGCAAAAGCTACAGCTTAAAGTATCTTCTTTTTTACTCATACGTTGTCTAAGTCACTGATCATTTCAAAAAATTCTTCTGTGCTGTCTACTAGACCTGCACCTGAAACATTAAGAATAGTTTGTAGGGTTACATAACTATCTTCGTCTGAAAATTCCCACCAAACACGTTTACCTTTACTAACAATAAGAGCAATGTTAATATCAGTATCTGATGCTGAATCCATGTCTACAATAACAAAATCTGCTATTGTGGCATGCTGGAATGTCCAAACGTATTTTTCTAAATCGGCATCTTCGTGAGAAGAAAAGAACGTTACAGTTGTACCGGGAAATTTATCCTCAGCCATTTCCATAAAGTTTTCAACCCATTTAGAGTTTCTAGTAATCAAAGAAAAGGTTAATCCGCGGCGCGGTAAAAATATACTCGGCGGAGTAATTAGGTAAGATGAAGAGTCACTCATTTTTTAGTTTCTGGAAACCAGCCACCAACAGTACGCTGGCGGTTACGATACTTAACATCACTATCAGGTTTTGCATATATTTCATCACCGGGCAACGGTGCGCCATGTGTTCCTGTACGTGGTGTATCTACATTGTCGGCAGGGGGTGTTACATAATCGCCTGGTCGTTCGTCTGATTGACGACTGGTAGATTCAATAATAGCTTCCAGAACTGCGGCCTGCTGTTGTTCTTTTTCTATATCTCTAGCAGGTTTAACTTTGGTTAAAATGTCTGTAGTCTGTGCCTGTTGTGTGTTTGTTGTAGACTCTATTGTTAGATCTCCAGCAGAGTCTGTTGTTTGTACAGTTTGAGTTTCAATTGGGCCTTGTACTTTTTGTTTGCGAGGCTTGCGTTGTTTTTTTGGTTTTTCATCTAGTACCTTACCTGTTTCAACTACTTCTGTAACAATGGGTGCAGGGTCTTGTGCCGCAGGGAAAGGCCAAGCAGATGTTGCAGGTGGCGTATATGTAAATGTAATTGGCTCAGCATCTGGATCTGTCTTGTCTAATACGTCACAGTTCTTGTTAGGACAAAATGGTCCAATGCCCGGAGCATTAACTAGTGTAGTACCGCACTTATAGCAACTAGGCATTTCGTCGTCTACTGCTACAGCTTCTGGTACTACTTCTGCAACTTCTTGTGCAATAAAACCAGGACCAAACGTATCTGCGCCCGGGATATCTTCTTGGCGATCTAGTGCTTGTGCGACTTTACGTTTTTGTTCTAACTCTCGCTCAAACTCTTGCATTTCATAATCTAAATCTTGTTGTTCTTCTTTTTGTTCGCGCATCCAACCAAATGTCATTTGTGCGCCCAGCAACATAATAACAGCCAGAGGATCAAACACAATAACAATTAAGATGATAACCCAAGTAACTGCTTTTTCCAGCATGTTCTCGTCTGCGCCTTTATCACCATAGATGAATTTGGCAATATACTTTATGGGACCAACTTCTGCTTCAACCTTACGTACCTCAGCGGCAATAGGCGCCCTTTCCTCAGATAGTTGGCTAATAATTTTCTGTTCGGCGGTGATCTCAGATTGGAGACGAGCACGTTCTCTTTGTTGCGCTCTTCGAATCGCAACCGCTTTGTCTGCACCTTTTTCATCTGTGCTTCGGCCCATGACTTGGTCCACAGCTTCATCCATCTGTTTAAGCGCCTTACGGTTCGCATCGATATTTTCCTTTGCTGTTTTAATCTTTTCATCGTAGATAGCTATCTTACTTTGAACATCACCCGAGACTAAGTTTTGGTCGTTGTGTGCCTTTGATAAGAAACCAAAGATACCCATGCTGGTGATCAGCATAAGCACCATCACTGCGGTTATCATGTACCACTTTATAAATCGAGGAGCACGTTCCCAATTGGCTTTAAGCCAGCTGGCGCAGACTAGTTTACCTACTTCTAAGGCTGAACCCATAATGATAATGGGTATAACTGCCGCAGAGAAAATAGCGGTTAAACCTACTACAGAATAGTAAATTGCAACCGCTGAGATTGTTAAACCTGTTAATAAAAGTAACCAAGCTAGAATCATAAATTATATTTATAGTATAACATATATGACATTACTGGTCAACACTTTCAAACTCTTTGGCTAGTTTTTCTTTAACCAATTGTTCATTGATGCAACTGCCTTTAAGTGTTTTTGACTTACTGTCATATATCCAAATTACACCTAACACTCTCCCTAATTTAATGCGCCTAGAAAATTTGGTTTGGATTACAACATCTTTGTCCATAACCAAATCTCTAAGCCTGTCTGCTCCTATAGAGCCGGTTTCATCTGTTGACTTAATACCCCACAGTTTAACTCTTTGTTTTGTGTAACACTTGAAACCCAAGTCAATTTCTAAATCTAATGTGGTAGAATCTACTACCTGTAATACTCGTGCTCTATATTCAAACATGTTTGTCCCATTAACGTTCTACATAAAAAATGTGATTATCAATCTTAGCAACTGGTTTTAATTTATTGGACCAAAAGGGATTAATATAATCTGCATGATAATACAACGCTCCTTTTAAGGTGTCGCTAAAACTGTTAAACGCTAATAATTGGTATGCAACTTTCTTGCTTTCCTCATATTGGACAGGGTATACTTTTGCCTTCAATGAATTGTCGCATGTCCAGCTAAACTGACAGCCCATTGTTGCATTTAAACGTACACCACTTTTTCTGTCTGTACCTTGATAAACTACATCGCATACAGTCTTCGGAAAACGAGGATCTTTAATCCTGTTTAACACTACTCGACCTACCGCAATCTTACCCATCGTACTCTGTGTGGCGGCCTCATAGTAAATGTTATCGGTCATACAAGCCAATTCTCGTTGGTCGACTTTACGTCCACCCTTAAAATCAACTATTGCATCTAGCTTTGTAGGGTCAGCAACGGTAGCATCACTTGTTATAATTGATACTACTGCTTTCTGTAAAAAGCTATCAAAGCCTGCTAACATAGAACCTTGAGTTCCAATAAAGCTAGCAGACAACATCAGCATAAGGCTTAATGTTATTGCAATTGGCAGACCGAGGATATTTTCTGTTTTTACCATATTTTCTCCTGGTTGGTATTACTGTGGGTATAATATTTAACTATCTTCTTTATGAAGAACCCAACTACACTACATAAACAAGTCATTATAGTTAGTTATAACGACTTATTTGTTAATATATGTGCGGTTTAACATAGTGTGATTGTGATCTGTAGGACCCCAATCACCGTCTGGATGAAAAGCAATAACAGTCATACTTTCACCTTTGGTACGGAAACGATGGCGTTCGTTTTCTTCTAAACAGAAAATATTTCCTTCTGTTAAGGGTGATTCTGTTACAACATCTGCATCGCCGTGGTTGCTAAAACCATTTCCACGTGCCACACATCCTAAACGAATGCTTGGATGAATATGAAACGTTTGATCAATGCCAGGCGGAAAGTAAAGTAGGTTAAGACTACTATCGCCTAGACGTGACGGGTATACTAATAAACTATCTGTACAACCGTCAATGTATGTCAACCGACCTTGCTCTTCAATCCAGCCAATTTGATTTGTTACTTTGTAACCAAGTCTAATTACTAAAAATGCACTACCTTGAGTTTTAACTTTGATGCTGTCTTTGGCAAAGAAAGCAAAATATTGTCCTGCTTCTAATTTATGTAATTTATTATCAATCTTAACCTGTGTGTCACTAAAACAATATCCGTATGCTGAACAATACTTGGCATGTTTAGGTGCAACAAAAGGTTGATCCTTTTCTATCAAGTAGGCCGCGGCCGGGTACATAGTGTCCCACTTTTCAATTGATTTGTCGAATAACATTTTAATCCTTTTGTGTAATATATAATATATGATCAGCTAGACCTAAGTCAACCATCTCTTGTGCAGAAAGGTAAACATCGCTAGCTGGTAATAGTTTAGATTTAATTTTAGCTGTTGCAAGGCCTGATGCTTCTTTTAGAATAGTAACCATTTTAGCATTTAAAGATTCGTTTTCTTTCATTTCTGCTTTAATGTCGTGATACTTGGCTTCTGTATTAGAACTGAATTGATGACACATAAAACTGGTAGTAGGTGCCGCATAACGCAATCCTTTAGCACCAGATACAAAAATAAGAAAGGCGGCCGACATCACAGCGCCAATTCCAATAACTCTAACAGGATAATGACTGCTGTTCATTATATCTATTAAAGCAAATGCCTGATATAAGTCTCCGCCTGTAGAGTTAATGTACAATGTTAATGTTTTATTTTTGTTTTGATCTAAATTTTCGTACAATAACCATTTAATGGCTGAGTTAATATTTTCTTCGTCAATGTCGCCTGTCAGGATATGAGTATGAGAGTTTAATAGACTTAGGTCTATCCTGTCCGGTGCTGTAATGTTATCTTCTACCTTTTTCACTCATAAACCTTTCTTTCTAAAGTGTCTTTCTAAAGTGTATATTATACTAGTACTTATTGGCCCTGTCAAGACAAAAATAGGCCCGTATGGGCCTATTAGTTGAAATATTGATTATTTCTTTTGAGCGTCTAGACGACCAGTGTCACCTTTTTCTTGCTCTTTTTTGGTTTGGCGATTACGTGGGCCAATGTTCTTCTTTTCTTCGGCTCCAGCTTTAGCTTCTTCTTTTTTAGCTGGTTCAGCCTTTTTAGCTGGTTCAGCCTTTTTCTCGGCTACTGCTGGTTTCTTTTCTTCTTTCTTAGGTTCTTCTTTTGCTTGGGCACCTAATGCGAACAAGGCCGCAATTAATGCTACTAAAAGTTGTTTCATGTCTGTTCCTTAATTAAGGCAAACAGTCTGTTTGCATAGCACTATTTAAACAAATAGTCAAAATAAAAGGGCACTAGGGTGCCCTTTTAAATGGAAATGGATTAAACTAGTATTAAACTAGGCCCATTGCCATTGCTTTGTAACCAGCCGCAACGATTTGACGGCTAGCTTTGCCAGTACGATATTCAGTAACACGAACACCGTTACCTGCACGACGCTGATTAGCATAAACTACGTAACCTGAATGACGTAGATCGCTAACAGTAGCAGTTGGGTTCTTGATACCAAAACGCTTGGAAATCTGGCTAGCAGTTAGAGCTTCGCCATTTTGAAGTGCGGTAAGTAGTTTACCGGCTTTAGTTGAAGTATTGATTGCCATTTTAGCTTTCCTATTAGTCTTGTTTGCATATTGCAAACTTGAGTCTCTAGTATATTAAACTAAAACGAATTATGCAAGAACTAATTTAACCAATTAGTTCTTTTGGTTGACAAACTTGTTTAGTTCGGTTGCCTTGGCACTGATATCGTCGATTGTATATTCTTTTGGCAGGGAGATTTCGGTGCCGTTTAATTCAGCGATGCGTTTGGCCGCATCGAGTTTGGCATTGTATTCTCTATCTAGGAAATCTTTTGCCATTTTTAATAGTTCTAATCTAATTTCGTATCCGTTACTCACGACCCGCTCCAATCTTGTTAAAATATTTAGCAAAATTTGGATGGACTTAAAGTATGCTATTTTGTTTTGTTTGCTAATTCTTTGTAACCAGCTGTCGACGGATGAATAGCATCAGATTGTAAACGTTTGGTAGTTAACACGATGTCTCCATAGTTCTTTGCCAAAATAGCAACAACGTCGTTGACTGATTGTTTACAAAATTTATCATTGCAAGGAGGCATAATCCAAAACACTTTAGAATGTTGAGGAATGTCTGCTCTCAGACCTGATAGCTCTTTATATGTGTTGACACCACTGTGATCATTAGTACCGAGACTGATAATAACAGTCCTAGCATTTAATTCTTTGTTATCGTACTTTTTATTCCATTGCCAGGTATTTAAACCTCCAGTAGCATAGGCTACGCATTCGGGTCGTTGTTGAGCGACTCCGACAGCAATACTGTCACCTAAAATTAAACAATCAACTATGCCAGACATTTGCTAAATCCTCCTCAGACATGTTTTCAGGTAATCTATATTCAGGATCCCACTTGTATGTCCATTGGTTTTCTGAATGCTTACTGATGAAACTATTATAGTCACGTACTGGAACATAACGCATAAAGTAATATTCCAAAAACAAGATTTTGTTTTCAACACGAGTAGGTAATACTGCATAAGCAGGATACCACTGTGACTCGTTAAGGTCGTCTAGATCTCTCGGGCCAAATTTCCAATTAAATCGCATCAGTGAGACCCTCCATCATTAGTATAAATCATCCAACGCCCTTCTTCGTGATTCCAATGACGATTATCATAGAATGTAAAATGTATTTCGTAGCCAAACAGTCCTAGCTCCAAGTTAGCTCCGGCATGATCTTGTTGAGCAGTGATTTCAAACTCTAACCGCAACAGGTTATCGTTCTTAATGACCTGCACTTCCCAATATTTGTTCTTGAATGGTGTTTTGCCTGTCCAACATTTAATGTTTTCAAAACGATCCCACCACCGAGGATTGCGAATGTTGATGTTAAAGTAGATCATGCCCTTATTATACAAGGACTATGATTTTATGTCAATGCTTTGTTTTTGAAATGATTTTCCAAAACTTATCGGACTGTACTGCTTCTGTTAACGGCTTTGCTACTGGCTGTATTACTTCTGTTAACGTGTTGTCCAAAACAGCATTTTTCATTTCTTCTAGAATGTCCAATTCAACTTTCATTGCAGGATCAATTTCTTTTTCGATAAGTGCTTTTGGTTGATTAAGACTTTTGATAAAGCTCATAGTAGTGTCTACCTTAGGAGCAGGTAAACTTTTTAGAAAGCTCATAGAAGTGTCAACCTCTTCTTCTACAGGCGTAGACTCAATTTCTAAGAAACGTTCTATCTGCCTCTTATCTGTTTCATCAAAGAAGTTAAACTGGGTTTCTTCTGTAACAGGTCTGTTACCATTTAGTAAATCTGCTGTAACTGCAATACCATGTGGGCCATAATATTTTCCCGTGCCGCCTACATTTCTCTTAACAGTTGGTTCTGGTGGCTGTTCAACAGGTGTTACGGATCCGTAAATTATACTGTCTTGTACTTGATCAGACTGACATACTACACTTGCTAATTTTACATAGCCGTGTATGTCGGTAATATTATGCTGACCGCTACTTAATACACCCGAAATCAAACCTGCAGGAACTACATTACCTAAGATAACACTATCTTGTACCTGATCAGATTGGTATACAGCAAAGTCTTTAACTATGCCATGTATGTCAGTGATATTATGCTGACCGCTACTTAAGAAGCCTGTAGGAATGATAGTCTCCTATTAACCCTGTTGTAAGGAGTGAGACTTAACTACTTGGTGTGTCCAGCTGGTAATTTCAATAGTAACACCAGTTGTGATAGTAGTTGAAGATAACTGTAAGTTGTTATTAGAAATTCCAATACCCCCATCCATAATAGGAGTTACATTATCAGATGCATAAATTCTGTACCAACCTGCTGTGCCGTCTGCTGTTGCAACGCCGCCAGTTAATGGATTGGCGGTAATAATGCCGCCGGTTACAGATGCTACCGCAGGGTTACCAAAACTTAATGTTGCTAATAGCGTATCGCTTTGTCCAGGTGGATTGCTGGCATCTAACGGTTGTGTGCCGGAGTATATTTTCATATTTGCGCCGGTGAGCAAATTTGCAATTACTTGTGCTTGGGCTTCTGCAACTGCTGTGGTTATTCTAGTGGTCATAATTGTCCTTTATAATAGCTTATAGCTTAATAAGTGTATTTATTGATTTTGCAAAGGTGAGAACGCCGGAACAGGTCCGGCGCTTTGCTGTTTATTCAAATAATTTTGACTTGATACTGTCTAAACTTTCTTTTACTAGTACAATCATCTTGTTTAACGAGCTAGTATCTAGTTGTTTTGATTCAAAGCCTGCTTCCATAATCTTGCCTGCTTTTTGTAGCAATAAGCCTGCTTGCTTTGTTTTTGTTTGTAAGATATTTTGATCTGATTCAGTTAAGTCATAAAATTCTTTAAGTTTTTTAGGAATTTCTGATTCTGTAACTTGTTTGATTTGGGCTGTAACTTTTGGTTTGTCTTGCGATAAGCCTTCTTTAATTGCTACTTGCGGTGCTTGTACTACTTCTACTAAACCCTGTGATGGGATGAAAAAATAACCGTCTACAATAACTTCTACGTGAAAGTTGTGATTTTCGCTTAGGTGCTGTAGTGCAGGGATTCTAACTCCCCAGCTATCCGGGCCTACTTTATTGCAATCAACTGCAACATTGTAGCCTTTTACGTTTTCTAACACAAAACGTACTACTGGTGTAGATTCGTCGCTAGGGCCGTTGATTGCTACGTTAAACTCGAATTCTGTTTCTTTTGCGTTGTGAAGTTTAATTACTGGTTGATCACTCATATGGGTTCCTGAATTCCTAATGCTATATTTATTGCAGAATCACGTCTGAAACAAAGATAAATATATTTATCGATACTAGTGAGCTGTTTTTACATATTTATCAGCTTTTTACTAAGCAAACAAGGACAACATGGCTATTAATACCCAACTCTCAACCGTTGCTGTAGAAGCTGAAGCCGGGGCTTTAGCGACATTGCTCAACAACGGCTATATTAAAATTTATTCTGGAACACAACCAGCTAACGCTGATACTGCACCAACAGGCAGTGAAGTCGTACTAGCAGAACTTAGATTTCCTAGCATTGCATTTGCTTCCGTATCAAATGGTGTTTTGATTTCTAACACTATTAGCCCTGCTGTAGCTGTTGCGGATGGTACAGCTACATGGTTTAGAACTTTTACATCTAACGGTCAGACTGCTGTTATTGATGGTAGTGTGGGTACTAGCGATGCAAACTTGGTTATTGGTAGTGTATCAATTACCCAAGGATTAATTGTTAATGTAACATCATTTATCCATACTTTAAACAAATTTTATGCAGGAACATAATTAAATGTCAGACACCGCGCCAAAATCCGGTAGTATCGGAGAACCAAAATCTAAACGTATTCCGGGCAGGGAAGATGTTCCACCCGAAGCACCAAAGACTGAATCTGTTGTAAATGACGACAGTTTGACGACCCGTGATTTAGAACTCATGTTAGTTCTTTTAGACACTTGTGCATCTCGCGGTTCATTTAAAGTAGAAGAATTTAGTCTAATAGGCGGACTACATTCTAAGCTGACAAGAATTTTACAAGAATCAGCTAAATGACATATATTATTGATGATCGTGTTAAGCAAAGTTGCGACATTGTAGGACTTAGCCCTATAACTCTAACGGATCCTATAATAGGTTACAAAACTTTTTCAGAAACTTGCGACGTCGGTGACACTTTTCACTACGTAGCTGTTCATACTTTATTAGGACAATGGGAAGCAGGATTAGGAACCTTAATATCAGAAAATACTATTTCTAGAACGGTAATACAGAGTTCTAGCAACAGCAACCAAATTGTAACATTTCCAGTTGGCCCAAAAGAAATATTCATCTCTTTGCTAGCTAAAAATGTTGTTTCTATCAACGATCAGGATCAGATTGACTTCAAAAATCTCAGCGCAGTTAATGTTAAAGTGCCAATTCAGCCTACAGATCTTGTTACCAAAGGTTACGTTGATACTGCTACGGATGGTAAATTACCTATCAAAACCTTTAACATTATAGGAACTGCTAATGCACCTCTAAGAGGTACAGCGATTTTTAGACCTATAAACCCCGCCACTATCAAGAGAATAAATCTGTCAAACTCTTCGTTAGTAGCAAACACTCCACTGACTGTAGGGCTGTACATTGATGATGCACTATCAGATACTTACTCTATAGCCCCTGGAAATTACACAGCTTCATACACAGATTTAAACATACCAATTACTACAAGTTCCAATATTAGAGTTGATCTAATTTCTGGTACAGGATTCAATTTTACTATGACTTTACTATAAAGTTATACGGGTGTTATAGCCTTTTTGAATAAATACAGTATTGAAAAACGGTAATTGTTGAATATTACTAAGGAGATTTTATGGCAACATTGACGAACGAACTGGGCAGAAATAGCGCCGCTATTTCATATGGTCCTGCTTCTGGTACAGATACTTATACCACTTTTGCGGCAGTTGACGCTTGGTTACGTAATGATACGTTCCAAGGTACTGCCATCGCATCCGGTACTACTGTAACTGGTACTGGATCTATTTTTACAACACAACTACGTGCCGGTGATGTGGTTATGCTTGCCGGTCAAGCAAGAACACTAGCTTCTAATCCGGCAACTGATACATCTTTAACTGTTACTAGCTCATTTAGCCCGGCTATTACTGTAGCCAGCGCATTAAAAGCAATTAACTACGCACTTACTGGTACAGTAGCCGCTACAATACGTAACAGCACAACGGGTACAGTTTCTGTGACAACTGGTAGTTCAACAATTACTGGTGTAGGTACATTGTTTACAACTGAAGCAACAAACAACGCAACTGGTACACCCAGCATTGTTGGTCGTACAATTATGATTGACGGACGCTCACGTACAATTACAGCTATTGCTAGTGATACATCCATTACAGTTAACGCTCCAATGGATTTCACAGATAGCAACTTAAACTACAAGGTCATGCCACGTGGTACTATTGCTGTAACTGCCGGCTCTACTACTGTTACTGGTACTGGTACTAACTTTGCCTCTGACTTAGTATCTGGTGATACTATTTGGATCGGCGATGAACTACGTACAATCACATTTGCCGGCGGTGCAACAACTGCCGCAACACTAGGTACTGCGCTAACACAAGCTGTAACTGGTGCGTACTTTATGCGTGAAGAATCATATCTAACTGGTACTGGTACAATCTTTACACAAGAACTACGTGTAGGCGATGATATCATTGTTAACGGTACAGAATGTACCGTTACACAGATCGTTAGCGATACGTCAGTTCGTCTTAACATTCATTTACCGGCTACATTAAGCGGTGCTACTGTTTATAAGAAGAAAAAACTACGCGGTTGGGTACTAGAAGGTACACGTGAAGGTAACGGTTCAAACACAGCCGGTGGTAAGTTTGGTATTGCAACAACTCTACCAGCATCCGCTACTGCATACCCTGCAGGTACTACTGTAATCAGCGTTGCATCCGGTACTAACTTTGTACAGTCCAACTTCGTTAAAATTTCTGGTGCAGGTGGACCTGCTGTTCAACTAACCGGTACAATCAACACCGTAGCGGCTTCAACTACTGTAACTGGTACTAACACATTGTTTACTACTGAATTACATGTTGGCGCTGAAATTGCTATTGCAGGTCAGTATTTCACTGTTACTGCTATTGCTTCTAACACATCGATGACTGTATCGGCTTCTATGTCAGTGACTGGTCCTGTAGTATATTACAGAACTGTTCCTCACTATTCATACCTAGCCGCTGTTTCCGGTACTACTTTAACACTAGCTACACCAACAAAGAACAACCTATACTCTACCGGTACTAACCCTCCGCAGGTTTGGACTCCGGGTTCTGCTACTGCACTAAACGGTGCCGCTGACTTTATTGAATATGTGTACAGTTCACCAAATAAGAGCGCAGAAGCTAGCACATTACTATCTAACACCAGCTTAGATCGTAAGTACATGGGTCTACGTTTTTGGCCATTATGGTCCACTGGTGTTGTTACAACTGCCGTTGGTGCTTATGCAACTCCAGTTTACGAACGTTGGACTGCATCTTTTGGACAAACCGGTGGTGTTGGTATTAACTTAGCTGACCAATCCGGTGGTACTGTAGCTGTTGGTACACAATCAACTACTGTATTCACTGCTACTGCTGTTCCGGCTGGTACTATTACAGTTGGTATGGTTATTTCTAACTCAGTTGGTACAGTTACTTCCCTCGGTACAGGTACTGGTGGTACTGGTACATACAACGTGTCAGGTTCACAAACCCTGGCTTCTACTTCAGTGACTGGTGCTATCAGCGGTGTAACTGACTTAACACCAATGACACTAACCACTGGTGGTTTCTTATACCTATTTGCTAAGCCACGTTACTTCATTGTACAAGGAAAGACATTTAGTAACTTACAACAACCATGGGTAGGTTGCGTTGAGTTTGAACGTGCTCAGCCAGAAGATACCGGTTCCGGTACAACTGGTGTTACAGGTGTTCCATACTTCACTGGTGCTCCAGTAACTGGTTCTCCTGGTGTAAGTCCATGGCCAACATACTCTTACATTCATGGTAACCGTTTCCCAGTTGGTTCAGGTCAGATACCTACACTACCAATAGCACAAGCTCGTGTTGTTCACGGTGGCTTATTCAGTGTACCACGTATACGTAACTCCACAGGTGACTTAACAGGTCTAAACGCTCACGTTTACTCTGCATGTACTATTACTACTGGTCGCTGGGGCCACGTGTTTGAATTGGGAGCCGCTGGTGCATACAACGCCGTTGGTACTCCAGCCGCTGGTCAAACAACACCGGCCGCTGACTTGATTATTCAGCCACACATGGGTAACATTGTTCCTGTTTTTACTAACATATATAACAGTAAGCGTTTCATGTTCAGTCCGGTAGTAGTACTAGGTCCTACATATGATCCTGATATCCGCGGTCGTTTCTACGGTCTAAAGGTTATTCCAAGTGGTTTAGGTCAATTAATGGATACAGTTTCTGTTACAGTTGACACTGACGATTTCTACGCAACTGGTGGTAGTGCAAGCACTAACGATCACTGGGTAATTTCTACACCTCCAACTGGTAGCCCAGCACCAGTTAACACCTATAGATTCTATCTAGGCGGTACAACAACTTCACAAGGTTACAGAAGTTTAGAAGACCCGGGTGTAGCAGGTGCTAACGCCCAGGCAACCTTTACAAACAACTTCCGTTGGGCTATTCCAGCTTAATAGAAATATGTTAACCAAAAATAGCCGCCATGTGCGGCTATTTTTTTAGGTAAATATTATTATGCCGCAAACTGTCTTTCCAGCGCCAGGATCAACGTCGGGCACACAACAAACTACAGCATTTAGTAGTTTTATCTTGCCATCTGGCATTTCAAAATTGCAGTCTAGTATTAGGGTTAGATCAACACGCCCTATTTCAACTAGTACAAGCGTAGTAAACAAAATTAGCTGGGGTAAGGATAAAACCCAAGTATTTCTGTTTCCAACTACTGTATCGACTGCTGTTAAACAACTGTTTTCTATAAAAGGCACAAGCAACAACCCGGTGACCACAGGTGTAAATCTAGTCAATAAGATCAGATGGAGTTCTGATCGGTCTCAACTCTTCTATGCGTCTCCTCTATCTACGGTATCTAAAATCCCAAGACCGTTAACTAGTGTAGTTATCTCTCAACCTGTTAATAAGATTGATACCTTTAAGACTCCTTTTTTCAAAACATCAGTATTCTATAACTATACCCTTAATGTAGTAGACACATTAGTATCGCAATCTACAGTATCAACGAAAACTGCTCCTACTAATCCAAGAGAGAACTTATTCTACTTTAACTTGGCGCCAGGTATCCGTAACGGGCATGATTATATTGTTGACATCGGCAAGAGAAACGAATACACTAATATTACTGCACTTGATTCATTTATTGCACAGTCTACAGTATCAACGAAAACTGCTCCTACTAATCCAAGAGAGAACTTATTCTACTTTAACTTGGCGCCAGGTATCCGTAACGGTAGTGAGAATCAAATTAGTCCTGCAAGTTTTATATTTCAATCAACTAACAGCTTAGAAACTTTTATTGCCCAGTCCACTGTATCTACAACTACTAGCCCAATAAGTTCTAGAGAAAATCTTTATTACTTCAACATTAGTCCTGCTATTCGTAATTCTACTGAAACTACAGTTGATGCTAGTTGGGCGTTGCCTATTACTGTTCAAACCTTAACCAAACAAATTGAAAAAGTAAATCAAGATAGCCCGAATAGATATTCTGCTCTTAACCTTACTACATTTGTTGCCCAGTCGACTGTATCTACTATAGTAGCTCCAACTAATGCTAGAGAAAATCTTTATTACTTCAACATTAGTCCTGCTATTCGTAATTCTACTGAAACTACAGTTGATATTGGCGGGAGAGTATCATTACAAATTGCAAAAGTATCTAGTACTACTATACTTAAGAGCGATAACAGTTCATTTAAGACTAGTGTAATCAAGGTTACTTCTCCTTTGATTGCTATCAGTGATAAGATTCAAAATAGTTCACAACTAAAAACTTTTTCTACCAATAATATTGGTTTTTCTTATTATGATTTAGGGTCTGGAAACATCAATAAGAGAATGTTTGCATTACAAGATTATACTGCAAATTTAGGGTCTGGAAACATCAATAAGAGAATGTTTGCATTACAAGATTATACTGCAAAGTTTGAAACTTACAATGTTACTAACTACTTGTCTCAATTTGATCAGGCTCCTGTTAATATCTTTTCTTCTAATACACCGCACGATAATCTGTTCTTATTTAGGTTATTACCTAATCGTCGTTCAATTGGTAGATTAGATATCGCAGTTCCTTTTGTGACCGTTACCGTTCCTAGTACCGATAAACTTCAGTCTAGTACAGTACTCAAAGGTCTATCAAACGAATTAGTTGTATACAAAAACGGCAAATTAGTTTCTACTGCTATACTCACTGCTATAGACGACAAAAATGAAATTAGTCAGTTGTTAAAATATAAACTGTCAGATTATAGTATACAGGCATTTGAATTTAATGAACGTGCATCAGTTTTACAAAAACAACTAAATCCTGTTAGTGAAGTTGATGGAATTCTTAACATAACAACAATCTCTAGACCAAATGAGAAGATAGTATTAGCAGGACGAGATAGACTAGAGTCTGGTCGTGTATCTACTACCGCAAAGATAGCAAATACACTAGAAAACTTACTGTTTGCTACCATCAACAAAGTTAATATACCGGTTAATAACTATATCTTTACATTAGATCCTTCTGTATTAAAAATAAAATCAACCACTCCTCTAAGAATAGCAACCAACGATACATTACTATTACCTAATGGTAAAGTATCGTCTATGGCCGTCATTAAAGATATTCCTTCTAAGAAGTCATTTTTTGATATTAATTTCATTGAGCCGGTAAAGTTAGGACCACAATATCTACAGATGTTTGATTTTGGTAATCAACAAGGTAATTTGAGTAAACAATTAACACAGATAAAGTCTGCAGAAATTACTAGACTATCTGTAAACAAACTAAATGCGGCGGTGATTGTAAGACCTAGCGACACTAGACGTTACCTCCCAACAGCAATAGAGGAATTATATCAACAAAGTAATGTTTCACTAAATATATCTCCAGCGAACGCCAGAGAAAACTTATTCTACTTTAATATAAGTCCGGGCATTAGGTATAGAAGTCTTTATCCTGTAACAGACAGTGGATCTACACTTAACGTACAATTATTAAATAAACCTTTCGAACAAGTTAAAGGAGATTCTTCTCCTAAATTAGACACTCCTAAACTTATATTAGGTACTATTAAACCTGTAGAAATCATCAATAAAGACAAAATAGTAACTAATATCGATAACTACTTTAGTCAAATTGATTTCTATCCTGTTGGAGGGGAAACTGGAGTAAGAGGAAATCTATTCTATTTTAATTTAGCACCAGGTTTACGTACAACAAACAAAGCTCTTTTAACTGCTATATCATCCGAAACCCCTACTGTAGCCAAACTCAATCCTTTCTTAAATGTTCAAGGCTTAGCACAGGAGTACTTCTTGCTTGATAAGTTTAGTATAGAGAGACTAAAAATACCAACAGTATTTGTAGCCAAGTCCCCCGAACTAAGTCAAGCAGAAAAACTTAAAACAGGCAACTTTAAACTAGGAAGCAGTGGTATATTTGATCCTGCAGTTAAGTCTTTTGATCCAATACAGTTCTGGAGTTAACTAAATATACTATACATTTCTTTTTAGGAGATACATAAATGTCACTATTTTCCGAACTAGATGCGGCTTTCCCAAATCATACTCATTTTTATGAAGTAGTTGGCCTGTCAATGGCAGAAGCCCTCGATCGTTGTGCTCGAATGACGGGCGGCGTAGGCCAAGTTTTTGCTTTCCAAGGTAAAACTATATTTGCTGTACAGCATGATTTGGGTAACGAAAACGATTGGCTACGTCCAGTCGACGGTTCCCCAGCAGATGAAGCTTCCGCAGAAGAGTAATATCGAGCAAGGTTCTTAAATGTCTTTAGGCTTCGGACCACTTGGGCAAGGGCCGGTAGCAGATTCAAGCGAACGCCTAAGCTCATACATTATAAGAACCTCCCAGCTCGGCGGTAGTGCCCTACTGCAAGCTCTCTTAGAGAACCCTGCTACAGCGGCCACAGCACAGTTTCAATTAACTGACGTAAGTGGTTACATTCAGGCTGTAGCAGATCTCAGAACATATCAAGTATTCCAAAACGTAATTATTGACGCAAGTCTTATTGTTGACGGCGCAATACATACCTCACAGGTACAAAGCTCACGTCTTAGCACAGGTTATGCAGAATGCGCTATTACAACTGCACAGGTTCAGATTACTGCCGCAGAAGCAACAACAAGAGAAAATTCTACATTTGGCAGTATTACTACCGCACAGACCCAAACGGTTGTTGTCCGAGGAAACAGTTATGTCAAAGAAGACAATGTTGGAGGCAGTGGAATTTACTACGGACCATGGGGTGCTCCGTTTGTATTACCATTTGCTAAAGAATACGAAATTGTCAACGGTAAGCGCAGAAAGAAAGTGCGCCGAATTCAGGTAGCTGTCAAATTCAGTAAGGCAGAACGTTGGAAGAGAACATACTATAACTTAGGTAAACTATCGCAAGATGTACAAGTTACCGCAGGAAACTTAAAAGAACTACAATCTATTCACAATAATAAGCCTAAGATCACTGTCAACGCCAGTACACTTCGTCTAATCAAGACTGTTGCTCCTCATGTTGATATCAGTAACTTTACTGTAGTAGAAAGCAAGAAAAAATTTGTAGATATTACAAATTTGCTAGAAAAACATGTACTTGTAGAAACTGGTACTATCAATCAAACTAACTACAAGATTGATGCTCGAGTAATTTTTGATAGTACCAGTTTCAAAGTAACTGTTAAGTTACCTAATAAGATTAAAGTTGATGCTTAAAAGGCATCCCAGTATTTGTAATTTTGTTGTTTAACTTTAGATAGAACCAGTTGAGCTCCATCTTTGTTAACAAAAACAAACTTAGTACCACTGTCGTCAATCTTCTTAAGCTGAGAAGGATCAAAGATAATGCTTTCCCAACTCCAATCTTCGTCACCAGTTTCCTCGTCAACATCAGTAACTTTGTAGTTGACATGGACACGCTTACGTAATGGATTGCCACACCATTCTTTTTCTTCGAAGTTAGTTTCAGAAACTTCTTCGCCGTTCATTACAAGTTTAATCTTGTAGTTAGACTCATCGCCATACTCTGGTTTTGCGTTTAGCATCTCCATAGCTTCTTGAGGAGTTTCGTTGAAACGGTTCATTTCCTCGACTAGTGCTTTGAGCATGTCAAAGTTAAACTGATCGAACGTACCTGCAATGCCAACAATCTTTTCGATGTGTTCTTTATTAACAAGATTATCGTTGCAGTATTCACGAATGAAGTCTGCATCTAGACCTTTGTACTCTAGGCTGTAGAAAATACGGCCAGGGCGGTTACGCATGTGTTGGTTGACACGCCACTTATCGTTGCAAGTAAGTACAAACAACTTTTTGCTTGGGTAAACACCATCAAGTAGTGTAAGCATAGACTCTTGATCTGCTTCGTCGTAAACCTTTTCAAATTCGTCAAAAACAATGATTACAGATTGTTCAATGCTTTGAATGAATGCGTTAAATTGATCACCGCACCATGGGGCATTGATTACAATAGTAGGAATTTTTTTCTTGTATCCTTCAATTGATAGCATCTTAGCAAGTAAGGTCTTACCAGAACCCTTTTCACCAGTAAGCATTACACCGGTAGATGCAGGACGATCATTAAAAGAATGAAGAATACGTTCGGCACGTTTCATGGTGTCGCCGTATACTTTACCTTTGAATTCAAACTTGTCAATAGCTTCAAGGTACAGCTCACCTGTCATATCATTTTTCTTCACAACATAGTTACCAGCCGGAAGTTTCTCTTTAAGGTCAAGAGCTTCTTTTTTGGCCACTTTGTAGGTGTTACCTTGTTTTAGGAAGTAAGTCATTAAAAATCCAATTACGGTTTGTTTATGTAGCCTTATTATACAATAAAAAAAGGGGTACGTCAATACCCCTTTTTAGATATATTTTGGACAATTAACTCAAATATTAACTGTTTAATACTTTAGCAACACTATTCATTACTGCGGCAATACGACCAATGTCTCGAAGTTGTTCTACGGTGTAGCCTTCCTTCTTGAGTGTGTCATAGTGTGCCTTAACGCAGAAATGACATTTGCCTACAATACTTGCGGCAAGACTAAATGCTTCAAAGTTTGCCTTGGTAGTTCCGCCGTGACTCGCGATAGCGTTCATGCGTAGCTGTGCTGGCAATCCTTTTAGCTGTTCATCATCTGCCATCTCAACATATGGATACCAAACGTTGTTTTGTGCCATGATACTTGCGGCTGTCATTGCTGACTCTGCATGTACAGGAGCATCTGCTAACAAGATACTTAATACTTTGCCATTGCCTGTTGCGGCTAGTGCGGCTACAGCACAACCAATAGCTACATCAGCATCTAATGTACTACGCAAAAGAACAGCATCAAGATTTAATCTTGTATCTTTTGCATAGTCGGGCAATGCCCCTTTTACTGTTTCAATAAAACTCATTCTTATCTCCTTGATGCTAATACAATTTTACAAATATGTTCTAGACGTTCGATATGTTCAAACGCTCGCCATGGACTAGTATCAATGGCAACAACACCGTGCCCTTTAATTCCTACTATATCATAAGCAATATTGCCCAAGTCGTCTAACTGTAGATTCTCATGACAACAATCTGCAAGCTCTTGACTGATAGGTGGAACGTCGGGTACATTTGGTGCCACTTTAGTGTAACGACTTAGCTCAGGAAAGTCATTAACAATAGTGCTTAGATCTATCCCGGCGTGCATGGCCGCAACACAATACGTTGGATGAAAGTGCATGACTACACGTACATCATTGCTATGTTGACCCATTGCTCGTTGTAGACCAAAGTGTAAGGGAATCTCTCCGCTGGGGTTCAAGTTGCTACTGATGTCTGTATACTTCAAATCCGTCCAGTAAGACCCATCATTAGAAATACCAATCTTTTTAAATTGATCTGGCTGAAGTGTCTGCTTACGCACACCACTAGGTGTGATATAAAAATGATCACGATCGTGGTGGCGTATGCTAACGTTACCGTCGCGACTAGTAATCCAGTTACGACGATATGCATCTACCATTGTTTCGCAGATGGTTTCTAACATTATAGTGTCTCGCCGCCTACTGTACGGTTACAAGCACATAGTTCGCCAGTTTGTAGCGCATCAAGAACACGAAGTGTTTCTTCTGGGCTACGACCAACGTTCAAGTTGTTGACTGTAACGTGCTGGATTTCGTTGTTAGGATCAACAATGAAAGTTGCACGAAGAGCCGCGCCTGCTGGAGCATAGAATACCCCTAGTTGCTCAATTAGGCTTTTCTCACCACGCTGTGTGTCAGCAAATTGTGTGTGAGTGATCTTTTGTAGATCCGGGTGAGCCTTTTGCCAAGCCACTTTACAGAACTCGTTGTCTGTTGAACCAGTTAGCAATACTGCGTCACGGTCAGCAAAGTCTTGTGCTAACTTGTCGTATGCTACGATTTCTGTAGGACATACAAATGTAAAGTCCTTTGGATAGTAAACAATTACTTTCCACTTGCCAGGGAATGATTCCTCGGTGATGTCGAAGAACGCATCTTCTGGTTGTCCTGGCTTAACGCCAGTGATGACGAACGAATCCAATTTATTACCTACGGTTTTCATTTAAGTTCTCCTTGTGTTAAAATGAAATTATTTTTGCGATAAGCAGTTATAGCAAATGACTTCTAAGTTACTCTCAACATTATTGTACGTGTCGCGATCCTTTTGCGTTACCGTCAATGGCGCAGGGTGACCTTGCCATTCAGTGATGCCGCATACTTCGCACTTGTGTCCACGTTCTTTAATTAAATAGTCTTGGATGTAATCAGGAACTTCTTTCCATACATACAATCCACAACTCGACTTCCATTCTTGGATGCGTTTTTCCGTTAGAAGTTTTTTCCTGTGTTGCTGTTGGCAATGGTTGTTGCAATACTTGTTTGTGTAGTTTGCACCTTTTACAGGATTCTCCCTTCCACAGTTTAGGCAGTCAAAAATATCAGTCATATAGTTTAGAGTATTAACTTAGAGCAATCGTATGCTTTATTTAGTGGTCTATCACATTCTATTATAAGACGTTTTAATAATTTTGCAACCTATTTGGTAACATTACTCGTCATCATCTTCGTCCTCAGGCCACTCGTTATACTCAGTCTGTAACTTTTCCCATAACTTTTTATCGTCATAAGCACGGTACTGTGGCTCGTTTGGCATAAGAACTCTAAACTTACCAGGATATTTTAGCCCCAACATCATTGCATCATGTTTGTCGTGTAAATCACATACTGTATAAGCTGTACTACAGGCACCGTGAATGCGTTTGAACGGACTATGTTTGATACCTTCTTCCTTAAGAGCTAACTCGAACTGATGGCTAGTCCACATGATACGAGTAATGCCTAGCTTTTGGTTACGTAAGCGGATTTTATCGTAGATGGTTAGCTTTTCGATTTTAGCTGTATTGTCCGCATCAATTGTGAGCAAACATCGCTTAAACTTTAAGCTACCTTTAGTATGAGGGTTGTCGGGAGTTTCTTTTGTGGTCCACGGTAATGTGCTATCTACGTGATGTACGTAGTAGGATTCACCATGTGTTTTAAGCACCCACATTGGAATTGTAGGATCTTCCAAGTGCTTTTTGTTAAAGTGAAAAACTAGGTCTTCACATGCAATTTCAATCTATGACATATCAATACTCCTTTAGTGGTTTAATGTCTTTGTGTTTAACGATCACAATATTATGTATATTGTCTTTCAGTTTTATAGGCAAGTCTGTTTGTACTAAGATATAATCTTTTTCTCTGTCAGCAATAACCATTCCGATAAAAGGAATCTTGTTCCAGTGCCCAAACACGCGAGTACCATATTCCCACTTAGGCTGATATCTTTCTTGCTTGTCAAAGTAGTCTTTAAGATTGCTCATACCTTAAGTATACTGTCTACAAAATCTAAAAGCAACGGGTAATGACGCCCTTGATGAAATTTACCTTTCATCCAGCTGTACATATCATACCAATGTTGCTCGCTTTCGGGATGGCATCCTATTAGACCTACTCGACCTTGTATTATTGCCATTGGATCACCGTTAGCATAACGGGCAACAGTTTTAAATTTTGACTCATCTCCTACTAAGGCGCATCCGTCATACCAAAACATTTTTTCTTGTTTCCCGTTCCAAGTAACTTCTAAATTTTTAGCATGAGGGCGACGAGTATCGGTTCCTGGGCGTGTAAGATATTGAACTGCGTTGACATTGTGTAATAGATTAAAATATTCCGAGCCTGCCCAATATGCACCCATACATATTCCTAAATATGCCCCGCCATTACGAACAAAGTTTTTTATCCTAGTTTTATGTTCTTTTGTGAGATAATTAAAATTACTAGCATCTCCAAGGCCGCCCGGAAAGCAAATCATATCTACATTGTCAAAAAAATCCCGCTCTAGATCATGGCGGGTAAAAATTTTAAAATTGTAATGGTCGCCTAACGCTTGCATAATACCATTTCCGCTTTGCACGGAGCAATATGGTTGATGTAAAAATAATGCAATTCGGCCCCTCATCTGGTATTTAGTATAAATACTCTCGGGGAGTAGTTAGCCTGCAAAGGCTCCATATATCGTCAATACGGCCTAGCCCGGTATATGGACAAAGAGACGAGACCATTTTAAAGGAAACTAAAATGGAACTACTCTCGATTCAATTCTTGTGGGCCTTGTTGGCCATTATCTTAATAGACGTTGTATTAGGCGGTGAAAACGCACTAGTTATAGCAATGGCGTCTAAACAACTACCAGAACATTTACGCAAGCGAGCCATGTTATGGGGAACATTTGGTGCTGTAGGTGTACGCTTTGCCTGTGTTGCCGCATTAACCTATCTGTTAATGATTCCTGGACTACGTTTAGTAGGCGGACTTATGCTAGTCTATATTGCATGGAAGTTAACTTCAAACAACAACGATCACAGCAATGTCAAAGCCGCTACAACATTCTGGGGAGCAATGGGTACAATCGTTATGGCAGATGCTGTTATGGGCCTAGATAATGCTCTAGCTATCGCAGGTGCGGCCAGCGGTAACTGGATTTTAATCATTGCCGGTTTGTTGATTAGCGTTCCTATCATCTTGTTCGGAAGTACGCTAGTTTCAAGTATACTTGATAAATATCCCAGCGCGATTTATGTAGGCGCATTTGTTTTATATTACATTGCAGGAAATATGATAGTACACGAACCATTCATTGACAAGTGGAACGATCCGTTACACGATTTTGTTGAAAAGATATTGCCGTTTATAGGCGCTGTCATTCTTACTGCTAAACAGTATTACCGAACAGAAATAAGAAAGAAAAATTAAAAAAGCCCCGCAAGGGGCTTTTATTTTGGAGTATAGATGGAAACAAAAACACGTACAATTATAAGAGCAATCACATTCAGATTAATAGCATTAGCAATAACAATACCTATAGTAGGTTTAAAAATAGCAATAGGCATCCAACTTATATTATTGGTTGCCTATTATTTTCACGAAAGACTATGGATGAAAGTAGAGTGGGGTAGGACTATTTGATGTTCTTTGCCCAGTCTGCTCGGATCTGTGCTTTTACTTTGTCAGGTAAAGGTACATAGTCTAGGTCTTCTGCCATCTTGTCGCCTTTGGTAAATGCCCAGTCAAAGAATTTTAATACATCCTGTGTCTTGGCATTGCCTTCTTTGTATACTAACACAAAGGTAGCGGCTGTGATTGGCCAACCATCCTTGTTGGTTAAGTTTACAGCCATTCCTGGAGTGTTCCAATTAGCAGAACTTGTGGCTTGTTTGAATGTTAAGTCGTCGGGCTGTATGACTTTGCCTTTGTTTAACATTGCTACGTGTGTCATCTTACCTTGTTTGGCAAAGGCATATTCAACATAACCAATGGCACCGTTCATGTTCTGTACCATTGCGGCAACACCTGCGTTACCTTTACCTGCACTGACTTGCTTTAGTTTCCAACTAACCATCTTACCTACACCAGTGCTTTCTTTAAAACTCTTGCTGACCTGTGACAAGTAGTCTGTAAACACCGCAGTAGTTCCAGATCCGTCTGCTCTAATTACCGCAGTGATAGGTTGGTCTGGTAATTTTAATTTAGGATTAAGTTTTGCAATCTTAGGATCGTTCCAATTTAGAATTTTGCCTTCATAGATGTCTGCTACTGTCTGTCCGTCAAGAACGATTTCTCCGGGTTGGAATCCTTTAAGGTTAACAACCAGTACCACCCCGCCTATGACTGCAGGAAACTGATGCCACCCTCTCTTGTTAAGATCTTCTACGCTCATAGGATCGTCAGTGGCGCCAAAGCTAACTGTATTAGCTTCTAATTGTTTGATACCGCCTGCAGAACCTAATGGGCCGTAGTTGATTTGTACTTTAGTTTCTTTGTGGTATTCTGAAGCCCACTTAGAATAAACCGGAGCAGGAAATGTTGCTCCTGCACCGGCTATTTGCTGTGCTTGTGCTGAAACGGCCAAAGCCGCCAGTAGTGTCACGAATAATTTTTTCACTTGTAATCTCCTTAAGGGTTAAGTGATTGTGCGATTGCACAATCTATTTAATTAAAAGAAGATTACAATTCGATTACAGTTATGCGAATATTTCTAATGCAGTACCGCATTCTGTACTATTGTTCTATTGGGGTCAATAATGTTTGATCATAAATTTCTAATAGATCAACATCTGCAAGGCCAGGAAGTTCTTCCTCGGACACATGAAACTTTGTTAACAGTTCTTCCTCTGTAAATGCAAACAGAATGTATTCAACCATTAGTTCTCGTATAGTCATTTTTTACTTTCTGCTTCTAAGTGAGGAGCAATTTTTTCTGCTTCCTCTTTGGTCATAAATTGAGGGGTAGGATGGTCCCAATAAGCAGGGGTTAACTTCCATCCAAATGATTTCCAGTACTTGTGTATAATATTATTTGCTATAACTATCGCTATTAAAATTATAATACATGCTAGTGCATACAAGATTGTACCACCTAAAAATACTGCCGCATTGTCCATATCCATATGCACTACCTTTAAATTGGTGCGTCTGGTGGGAATCGAACCCACGCTTCTGAAGTTTTAGAGGCTTCTGCTGTTCCACTTAGCTACAGACGCATTGGTAGTTTTTTGGAGGGGTCCATGATGGGAAACTACCAAACCATGTCTATATTGTATGTAAAAATATAGAGACTGTCAAGTCTCTATATGTTCATTATGCCATATCGACAAACTTTTTCAGTTCTTCGGCTTTAGCAACAATATCTGTGCTAGACGGAAAATCTGGTAAAGTTGGAAATGCCAAAGAATCACGATTAGTATCTGTTAACTTAGAATGATATTCTTGTAACTTCGCATCGCGAGATTGGAAGATTGGCGTTGCGAGGATTTCGTTAGCCATTTTCAAAAGTTCGAGACGAATCTCGTAAGGTGTTTTGCTCATATTTTTCTCCTTGTGTGTGAATGTGTGTATATAACACGAGCAAAAATATTTAATATCTAGATCACAAATAAAAAGGGCCCTAAGGCCCTTTTATTAAGTTTAACGTCTAAATTAGAAGCTAAAACCTAGACCTAGACCAAAAGCATTTTCTTTAATGTCTCGGTAGGACTTGCTTGCGTTAAAGTTCAAACTAACTGTTTTTGTCATCGGTAAAGAATAAGTACCAAAAACAACAGTCTGATGTGTCATGTTGGTTTCTGTAGAACCAACTCGAGCTTTAACACCAGCCAATGCAAAACCAGGACCCATTTTCGCACCAGCAGTTGCGCCAACTAAACCATAGTTATATGGAGTAGAACCGTTGAAGCCATTGTCATGACCAACGCCAACGAATGGAGTGATCGCACCAATTGCCTTACCGCCAGTTACCTCTAGGCTGTTCAATAGGCCGCCGCCTTCAACGCGAGCAGTACGGCTTTGTAAGCCCCATTGAATACCACCAATTTCTGTTCCTGCACGAACGTATTGTGCGGTGCTGTCAGAAGCGCCATTTAGGCCCTTAACGCTGTCAACATCAACAGATACGTAGTTAACTGCAAAAGCAGAAGAGGCGAATGCCATAGCTAAAATTGCTAAAAGTTTCTTCATTTATTTTTCCTTAATATTAAGATTTGTATACCGGCTGTTACACCGAATACATAGTATATAGTACGTAACCACATTTATACAATAGTAACCATTGAAAAATAACAGTTTTTTGAACAAATTAACCAAAAAAATGCCCGCCGAAGCGGGCATTGGTTGTTTCTGTTACGAGGTATTTCCTACCCTAAGCGGAGTTTAGGCCGCTAATGCGAACTGTTCGTCGTTTGCAGTTACGTTTTTGCTTCTTCGACCGGGTTACCCCAATCCTACGGGTTTCACATTCCCGAGCGCCATTATTCTTACTCTTTGCCCTGTCGAAACCAAGTGCAGGCCCATCATAAGGATACTATTTCATTGTTACAGTACAAGTTGCAGACACATTCTTTTTCTGCAACTTGTACTCTGCTTTAGATTGCTCTAACGCTTGCTCACACTCTTGTTTGGTTTTATATTTGGCGTATATTTTATGTTCAGGAACAGGTCCTAAAACAGTAATCGACAAAACCCAAACTAGAGCAGTATTCATAGTTCCCCTTATGGTGGACCTGGCCGGAGTCGAACCGGCGTCCAGAACACTTTTCTTAATAACAGTTTACGCTGTTCTTATTATTTACGCTTACGTAGTTGTCTACGAACTGCGGCTTGAGTTTTAGTTTTTGCTCTGTATGCCATGATTATTTACTCTTTCTACGGACAACTCGTTTGGCCATTTGCTTTACAGTTTTTGGCTTAGGTGGTTTTTTACCTTTTAGGATTTGACTTACTCTACGTGGACTAGGCATGACTGTCTCCTTTGTGTTCGTATTATATATTTATTTACAGGTGTTGTCAACCTATTAGAATGCACGTTTAATCCGATCCAATATTAATTCAACTATTTGATCGCTTATAACAACTTCATAATGGTTAAGCGGCATTTCTACCAATTCAAAGTCTTTTCTATAACGCATACTTTCTAATGTTACTACCCCGTCATTTTTTTCTACTATCCAGGGACTTTGGCCAACTGTAGTAACCACTTGTGTCCAATTTGGTGGTGCGGGTAATTTTTTAGCGGTAACCATTGGTTGACTCATTGTGCCAACATCTTTCATTAACCTGTTGAACGGTAAAAAGTAACGAGCGAAATCTGCTTCTGCGCTACCTCCGTATGGTGTGCTTAGACTTACACCGCCAACAGTAGTTTCGTTATAATAATTGGCTAGATGTAGAGCGTAGATCCCGCCCAGGCTATGACTGATAAAAAATAAACGGTCAGCATCATCTAGCCGGCCCTTCATTTCTTTTAAATTGTTATCAAAGCCATCTTCACTTTTGTATTCTAACATTACGTCTGGCTCGTCGAAATAATCTCTTACGTATTGTCTTATGTGTGTGAAACTACCAGCCGTTGCATTTGCACCGTGAATGTATACTATCATTATTTCATTATATTTTTATAGTCTATGTACCATACAATACCAAATACTAAGACTCCAATAACTAATACTGCTGTCATTTGAACCATCCTTGTTTTATGCAATGTTCCCGTATTTCATCTTCTGTCCTAGCAAGCAAAACAGAAACAGCCTTGCAAAACTCATCAAGGGATGAAGGCAAATTATTCTGATGCGATGAAATCCAGTCAGAATACATTATTTTTATGTATTCATACATAGACTAATATTTACCAAATTATTTGGTTTGGTTTTTTGTTTGAGCTTGTATTTTAGGAGTAAGGTCTTTGTAAAGTCTATGGAACTGTGGTAACATGCCGTCTCTAACTCCTGCTTTTAATCGAGGAGCATTATCCACGTGAGCTGTACTTGCTATACTAGTGCCGCCTAGACGGATAGTTTCATTTTCAAATGCTTCTTGTACAATAGAATATAAATGCTTTCCTCTATATTCCTCATCTGTAAAGATTAAGATGATGAATCCTTGTTTAATAGATGACAACCATTCCCACACTACACCTGCTATACATTTGCCGTTGTCATCTTCTACCCAGATACCTCGATATTCATTCTTAACTGCATATACTGTACTGATGGCCCATCCCCTGTCTAAAAGATATGCAAATGCTTTAAAATACGAACTCATAAGGCTGTCGTGCGCCGCGGCATGGTCGCTACTGAATACTTTGTATTCTTTGCCGTTTACATCTTTACCGTTTGGTAACTGTTTTACATTTGGTAATGGCATGTTAAATCCAGTCTATCTTAAAATTGTCTAAATGATATTGTATATAGTCTTTTACATCACTATCGTTGATGCTTAACAAATCATAGTTCTCTGTAATGCCAAATCGTGCATTAGGTATATGATTAGGATCAAGTCCTGATAAATCTTGCCTTACTACTGCTAGAGCCATACTTTCGAGCTTTAATTTAAATGTCTTATACCAATCATTATTATCTAAGCTATATATGTATTCTCTTGCGGCTAGTTTATATGTTGCCGCACCACCCAGTATCTTTTGACCATTATTGTTATTCGCCATTGACCATTTCTGGTATAGAGGGTCTAAGTACCAGTTCTCTATCTTATGGATAGCAGTTTCAGGATTTACACTATCGTTAAAATACAATGCTCCTCTTACTCCACAGTTTAACATCTTTACATTAAAAATCAACCACCAAAAGAAATCATGTAGACTGTTAACAGGTACCGACGCTGTTTGAGCATTAAGATGAAATTTTTCAAATAACACTTTTCCAAAGTCTGGCTCTACTGGTATAGGTGCTTGTGGCCAGACTTGTTTAGCTGGCAATGCCAAATAAGCTATCAATAAATCTTTGAATTCTGTATAGTGGACATCAGGATCGTTGTGTTTGCTTATTAAGTTACTAATGTGTATTCTACTATCTGAACTTAAATTCTTAGCAAACTTTTCCCAGTTATAATAAAGTCCTATACCAAATACAGTACCAAAAATACAATCGCCATCGTCGGCAGTAATTGGATTATATCCCATGGCCATAACGGTATCGTATTTGTAGGTCATCGAATCTATAATCTTAAACTTATTCTTAATGAACTTATCGTAAAAGACAGGATTCTCCATTATGCCTGTAATACTAGTACATACCGCTACATTTTTTAATTCTTCTTGAGTAAGATTTTTAATTAAAGCAGTCATAATAGTAGTGCTATCTAAACCGCCACTGTACATTACAGCAAAACGTTCGCCTTGGTTAATTCTACCTTTATACTTTAAAGCAACTAAATTACTGACCTCTGCAAAATCTAATCTAAAGTTAGAATCATAGGCTATCATTTTATATTTAGGTATGATAGGTTGCGGCCACGGATTAGTCCATATACTAGAATCTCTTGTTACATATCTATTAGGATTTAGCCTGCGAGCTATGTTAATAGCAAATTTGCCGCCTGGGCTTGTTTTACTATATACATCTTGCCAATAGTCATTTTGATAAATGTTAAAGGCAATATTACTAAAATAAAGTTTGTCAGATAACTCTAACTTAGGTCTATTGACATTATAAATCATAATGATCCTATTGTTAGTCTATCTATGCGAATCTTATCTGTAAATTCTGGAGGTTCTGGAAGCTCTAGTAAAGCATAAAAAGTTTTACGATAAGGAATAATAGCGCCAGTGTCGTTTTCTATCCATATCTGTTTTATTCTGTCTAGTGCTTCTTCTGGACTATTGCTAGTATACAATATGCGTTTAGCATATTTTTTAACGCTGATAGTTAGGTATCCGTTAGTACTGTCAGGAGGTACACTCATGCCTTCAGGAACATCTAATAAATCATCTGCGTAAGTTTCGGTTGGCAAAATGTTTTGTAACGCATCGGTTAATTTAATTGCATGCCAGCATTGTATTGTAAACTTAGCATATTCATGAAACTTTAAAAATTGTTGATAACGTTCGTTATTATTAAAGTCTACATGTTGCGTACTAACAGGTTTAACTATGTTCATACCTTTTGGTATTTTAGCTAATGTAGGAGTTTGTCTACCATATAATATATTTGCAGGCCCTACTGTTAGATTTTTTTCTTCTATAGTGTAGTTTATACAATTAGTATTATCCATTGTTGCATCTGTTGCTTGTAGGATACAAACACTTATTCCGGGCATTTTACTGCTAAGAATCTGCGCTACTTCTAAAGCCGTATACGGATCAAAAGTATCTACAGCAAAAAAACGATCTACACTAGGACTATAATATGCGTTGGCATTGAAACGGCGACGAAAACCGTTCATATGAAAGTTGGCTATGTCTGAGTCTACTGTCTTTTCCCACATGCTATTACTTAGCGAACAGACCTTTAATCCATTTGGCTAAATTATAAAATCTAAAGTGATAATCTGTTAACATTGCAGGACGATGTGGGCATCGTCCTTGGTTCCAGTCACATGTTACGATAATATTGCTATTACATGTAGAGCATTTAGAATTCATTTGTTTTTCCTTTAAGTCTATTAATAAATCTAGCTTGGTCAATTAAATGACGTGTTTCATGATCACGCATTATATCAAGAAATTCATAGTAATGAGCTAGTTCTCTTCCTATTTCTATAAAATCGCATTCCATTTTTACCCACGGTATGCGTTGAGATTCTATATAAGCAGAGTATGTATCGTTTAGAGGATGAAGTTGGTAAGGGTTAGACTTGTACATTTCTTTTTTAGAAATATCAGTAATATGTCCGCGGCATCTTTCTAAAAATTGTTGTAATACTCTTAAGCAATATTCCTCACGACGATCATTGGTATGATATCTACTGGTGGTCATGTCCAAAGACTTTCACGAATTTTAATAAGACGAATCATCATGGCTTCATCTTCTTTAGCATACTCTTTTTCAATCTTTTGTAGAAGCTTATGTGCAGTATTGCACATCTTTTTAAGTTCGGGAGTATCTTTACTACTACTCCAGCCTAGGCGGCCGCCATTGGCAATACGGCTAGCTTCGCAGTAGGCTGACCAACCGCTGGCTTCGTATGGGTCTGGACGATTACGATATGTCTCGGTCCACCAAGTGTAAAGCTCAACAATTTCTTTAGCGGCTTTAGCTTGATAAGTTGGTTCGGCTAGATGCTTCTTATCTTCGTCAAGAAATTCTTCGTTAGTCAAAGTCATTGCCCAACGCAGATATTCAAGTCCAGCTTCTGGACAACGCCAAGTACGCCAGCGTAGCCAACCACTACGGTACCAAGGTACATTGTATTTGGTTTTCATTTCATCACTCCATAGACAGTGATGCCAGGCTTGTTCTATTTCAACAAAATCAACCAGCTCATTGAATAAGCAAGGCAGAAAGCGGTTCCCCACGTCTTGCCACTGGCCAGGCTTAATATCCCGGGGATGAGCGGTAAGACTATGAGAGCGACTAACCCAGCGATTGTTAATATAATAACGGATATCATTTAGTTTGTCAGGGATGTAATAGACTATTCGTTGAAGGTAGTCTAGGCCGTCTTCTGCTAACCAATAGCGGAAGTTGTGTTTCATTTTTGCAGTATTAGTCCATTCATCCCATTCTTCGGATGTACCTGCTTGTAATTTTGCAGTACCACGAAGCCAGTCTGCAAATTTAGAACAAGTCCAGTAGTGATTACGCATCAAGTTGCTCCTTTATGTTGTTTACGCATTTCTATATATTTGTCGTTATGAATCCATTTATTATTAACTAAAAATCCCCATTCTCGTTTTTGTGGCCCGGGCATAAACAATGTCCATGCTGTTATATTAGGGTCAAGCTCAATACGATGATAGCTGTTAGCACTACAAGTACGAAAGTGACCGGGTCTACGCCAATAACGGATCTCGCCAATCTTTTCACCGAGGCTGTTAAATTCTGGAACCCATTCATAGTAGCCACCTTTGAGAATCAAAGTAGCATAAGGCCATGGATGATCATGCACGTCATCGGGATCTGACTTAAGAAACTTGTGTAAAAAGATATTAAAGGGAAATAGCTTTCTGTCTTTAAGGAACAAATAGTATCGTTCAAGATATGGTTCATTTGATTCTCTATCAAGGATAACACGTTTGCGACCTACCTTATCTAGAAATTTGAGGAACATAAAGAAAATCTCCTATACTAGTATTTTAGCATAGGAGATCAAATTTGTCAATAGTTATTTTAAGTTTTGGACGGCCGCCAGATGCCAGAAACGCCGCCACGATTGGAAGTCCAACCACTTGGCCAACTGATCGAAACATCACCGTCGTTTGGATTATTGTTTTTGCCTGCTGTAGGCGTTTGGTTGCCGCCTATAAAACTTAACTTGCCATTGTTAGCTTGATAAACAAAGTTTACGTGTCCAAAATCCCAAAGAACAATATCACCTGGTTGTGCTTGGTTAACTGCTACAGGTGTTGCATTCCATCTAGATGGTTTATTTCTAATAGCCCATGAGCTTGCTTCTTGTACATAACGATATCCGCTACGCTTTAGTGCAAAGTTAACAAATCCCATACACCAAGGTGTTTGGTCTGTTGACCAGTATGCAGTGGTAGGATATCCCAGGTCTCGCCAAATACCTACAATATTAGGATTACTTGGTTTGCCATTCTGTCCAGACTCTCGCCACATGCCTCGTTTAGCTTCTTCATATATCTTGTCTAAGAAAGACTTAACATCGCTGGCGCTAGCGTTAGTGTTAGGAGGAATACTACCGCCAGTCTCCTCTGATTCAGGAGTACCGGGATAGTTTTCTTTTACACCGTTGGAGGCCGCGGCAGGGTTTTTTGATGCGTTAGGATTCTGTGCATAAGAATCGTACTTTGCTTGATTAGCAGAAGCTGTGGCGGCATCAATAGTAACCGGACCATCAGGTGTTGATCCTGCGAAGCTAGCACTTTGGCCAGGTGGTTGCCATGTAGCAACTAATACGTTGTTAACGTAAACATTACCACTATGGTAAACATCGTCAATTCCACCTGTGCCTGTTACGTATGGCATTTATACCCCTTGAATCGCTCCTGCCGCAACAGTTTGGATTCCTGTTGTTGCCTGGAAGTATTGATCGCTTGCTTGCTTTAATGAAGCCGCTACACAAATTACATGATGGTTTTTAAAGATAACCGCAGAACTGTCAGCAGTAAACATATAAGGAGTTAGTGCTATGCCGCCTTGCGGGCCTGCTGTTAGTACTAACGGCTTAGAAATACTAATACCATCATTTTCATCTGCATCGTATTTACCGATAACTTCTTCGCCTGTAGATAACTTAATAGTAACTACATCACCTGGTCGGTAAGGTACTTTTAATAACATTGTGTGTCTCCGTTTTGTTGTTTAGTCTATGTTCTTGCCAATCCACTCTACCATCTTTTGGTAACCGCCAATGTGTTCGCCGTTAATAAAGATCTGTGGTACAGAACGAGGTGTATGGCCTAAACGATCTGTAATTTCTGTCATATAAGTTTCTTCGTCAATCGATTTAACTTCTAAAGGCCATTCTCTTCGATTAACAACTTTCTTAGCTGTCTCGCAATATTGGCAACCGGCCTTTGTATAAATTTCTACTTTGTCAACTATAACCATGATACCCTCTTATAGTTTAAATCCTGAGAAGTCATTTAAGTTAACGTCTTGTTTAATACCACCCACTACGTAACTCTCTACTTCTGTCTCTTGTGGTGCTACTTGTAGGCCTTTGCTTGATAACCAATGCTGTGTCCATGGCAGTGGATTTTCTGCATGGCGTGTAAACAAGTTATCTAAGCCAATGGCTCGTACTCTTTTGTTAGCAATGTATTCTACGTACTCATGTAGTAGACGTTCATTTAAACCTATGATACTACCATCCTTAAACAAATAGTTGGCCCATTCTTTTTCTTCCTGGACTACTTTTTTGTAAACTTCGATAACATCATCCTTGCATTCCTCAATGATACTACTCATTTCAGGATCGTCACCTTTCTGCCAGTTCTTGATAATATGCTGACTGATAGCAAGGTGTTGACTTTCGTCACGTGCAATTAAACTAATGATCTTTGCAGAACCTTCCATTAGCTTTAGTTCACCGAATGCGAAGGAACAGGCGAAACTAACGAAGAAACGAATCCCTTCAAGGGCGTTCACGCTAATCATGGCCATGTATAACTTCTTTTTTAGAGTTCGCGTGTCTCCTTCGCCGGTGACTGTATAACGATTAGCATAATCAATAAAATCATCGTATGCTACTGTTACGCTCTTTGCACGAGCAATAATTTGTTCATCATCAAGAATAGTATCAAATACTTCTGTCGGATTACTATAAACATTCTTAATGATGTGTGTATATGAACGACTATGAATATTTTCAAAGAACTGCCATGCGTTCATGCAACTTTCTAATTCAGGTAAACTACAATAAGGGCCAAAGGCCGCAAGTACTCCGCGGCCTTGTACCGAGTCTAATAGAGTTTGATACTTTAGGTTACTAGTAAAGATGAATTTTTGCTCTGGGCGGAATTGTTGATAGTCTGCGCGATCCTTTTGAAGGCTAACTTCTTCTGGTCGCCAAAAGTAACCTAATTGTGCTTGTGTAAGTTTATCAAACACAGGATACTTAAACACATCAAAACGTTGTGTATTTTGTTGAGCACCAAAGAACATAGGCTCTTTTGTAAAGTCAACTTTGTCTCTATTAAAAACGGTCATATATGTTCCTTAAATGGTGCAAGCGTCGCAAACTTCTTCGCCTTGTTCTTCTTGTTTTACTGGTTGTTCTGTTAATATGGGTAGTGGACTTTCGTCGTCACTCTTCATGTCGTAGGTATTTTGATAATAACTGGTCTTCCATCCGTACTTGTATGTAGTCAGTAGATCTTTTAACATTACGCTTAGAGGTACTTCGTTATTGGCAAACTGTAAGGGATTATAACTCCAATTTCCGCTAATGGCTTGATCAAAGTATTTTTGCATGGCCGCTACAATACGAACATATCCTTCGTTGCCCTTCATATCCCAAAGTAAAGTATAGTAGTTTTTTAGACTTTGATATGACGGGACGATTTGTTTTAATGTACCTTTCTTTGACTTCTTAACTGATAACAAGTCACGTGGAGGTTCGATACCATTAGTTTCGTTGCTGGCAACAGAGCTAGATTCGCTAGGCATCTGTGCAGATAGTGTGCTATGACGTAGGCCGTGCTCTTTAATTTCAGCACGTAGACTTTCCCAGTCATACTGCAACTCTGTACCTAAGAATTCATCGATATCACGCTTGTAAGTGTCAATGGGCAGAATTCCTTGTGAATATTTGGTACGATCGAAATACTCACATGCGCCTCTTTCCTTGGCTAACTGGTTACTTGCTTTTAATAAGTTATATTGGAAAGCTTCTGTTAGACGGTTTACTAAACGTGCGGCTTCTACATCATCATAGAATACTTTGTTACGTGCTAGATAGTGTGCTAGGCCAATGTAGCCAATACCTAAGCTACGACGAGCTTTAGTACTAATCTCAGCGGCTATAACTGGGTAACGCTGATAGTCAATGATTTCTTCTAGACCACGTACAGCTAGATCACATAAGTTTGTTAGTTCATCTAGGTTACGTAGTGTACCTACGTTGATAGCACTTAGAATACATAGTGCAATTTCGCCTTTGCCGTCGATGTGTTGTAAAGGATCTGTTGGTAGTGTAATCTCTTGGCAGAGGTTACTCATTTTAACTGCATCTAAGAAACTACTATGACTGTTGGCATGATCAATGTTCATGATGTAAACACGACCTGTTTCTGCACGTTCCTTTAGTAAGTCTTGAATCAACCCCATTGCTGAAATAGACTTCTTAGGAATCTTATTATCATTTTCATATTTGACATATAATGCGTCAAATGATTCGTTATCGCCAAATGCTTCATATAATCCAGGAACATCGTGTGGACTGAATAATGTAATATTGCCACCACTTAACGCACGTTCATAAAATAATTTGCTTAGTTGGATGCTGTAATCTAATTTGCGTACACGGTTGTCTTCTGTGCCTTTGTTATTTTTAAGAACTAGGATGTCTTCGATCTCTTTGTGCCACACTGGGAAGTGAACTGTTGCCGAGCCGCCGCGGACTCCATTTTGTGTACAGCAACGAACAGTGGATTCAAACTTCTTAAGGAATGGTACTACACCAGTGTGTGCTACTTCGCCTCCTCTGATCTTTGAATTGATTCCTCTGATGCGCCCTGCATTAATGCCGATGCCTGCTCGTTGGGCCACATACTTACCAATGGCCATATCGCTAGTGAAAATACTATCAAGGGTATCATCCACATCAACCAAAACACAACTAGCAAACTGCCGCATAGGAGTACGTACACCAGCCATGACAGGAGTAGGAATATTAATCTTATATTGGCTGACTGCATCATAGTACCTCTTAACATAAGACATTCTCGTCTCCTTAGGATAACGAGAAAATAGTACTGCGGAAATTAGCATGTACATGTATTGTGGTGTTTCGAATACCTTACCGGTTGAACGATCTTGCACCAGGTACTTGTCTACAACTTGGCGAATGCCAGCATAGGTAAAGTTAAAGTCACGATCGTGATTGACAATATCGTTAATCTGATTCCACTCGTCATCAGAATAGTAAGTAACTAGCTCGGGATCATAGATACCTTTATCAATGTTACGCTTTACTAAGTCTAAGATGTGTAGTGGTTGGAATTGTCCAAATACTTCTTTACGTAATCCAAATAACAATAGACGTGCCGCAACGTATTGATAGTTTGGGTGTTCTAAGCTAATTAGATCATTAGCTGAACGAATTAAGATTTCTTGGATGTCTGATGTTGAAATGCCATCTATGAATTGTAAGTCTGCATTCATTTCAATTTGACTTACGTTAACGCCTGCTAGTCCTAGGCAAGCTTCTTCTACCATTTTATGAATTTTATTAATGTTTAATTCTTCTTTGCGCCCGTCTCGTTTTTGTACTTGGATATTTCTGCTCATTTTATTATCTTTCTCGAACCACAACTCTCTTAAGTGTTCTATTTACTCTCGCTCTCTATCTGAATAAAAACTATTTTATATGTTAGCTTCTATTTCTTCTATAGAGAACGTATTTAATATCTCCACCATAGGAGATTTAATACTCAGTTTTTTATTATACAGGTAAACTTCCTTGTTGTCTAGTACCAAACCCAAACAATTATGTTTTTGTTCTCTATCGCTTACTACGCATAGTTTAAGTCTAGATAGATCTTGGTTGGTTAATTTGAGTACATACCAAATGCCCAAAGATACTGAATTAGGACAAAAGTCGTCCTTATATAATAGTTCCCAGGGGTTTGGCCATTGATCTGGTTTCCAAGGATCAAATGTACGTCTAATAGTCGGAGCAGAAGTCCACCATTTGTAGGCATCATTAAATGCCTTATCGAAAGACGAGTTCTCTAAACCAGACCTTAAATTTTTCCAAACTCGAAATCTGGTAATTGGGCCGGACGCCCATACGTTGGTTATACTGTTTTCCACACTCTTGTACTATAATATAGTCTTGCGTTTTCTGCACTGGCATTGATGTATTGCAATTCTACAAACTGACCGTTGTTAATTAATTGTAATCTTAACTTAACAGGTTCTATAGAACTAGTGTTTTGTGTCGTGTCATTATAGTCTAGTATAACACCGTCAGTGATAAATTTCAAATCACCAACAACCATGCCTTGGCTAGATTTAATACTATATTCAAATACCCCTGTGTTTGCATAGTCTACTTCTAATGCAACTACAGTAGAGGTCCAATTAGTTTTGTTAGCTTCTAAGTAAATGAGGTCTGTGCCTTGGAATCCGTCGTACAAACGAATTTCACTATTGTATCCAATAGTTACAACAGAACCATCTGGTGGTGGGTTAGTAAAACTAATAACAGTTCTGTCAGGTAGATATGAGTATTGCGGAATTTGCAATACACCATCTATTAACGAGAAAAAGACTGTACTTGTACGTACTAGACTCTGATTGATAGTGAAGTTTGCTGTTTCACCGTTACCTGTAAATGTCTGCTGTGGGTTACCAATAAACAAGCGTCTTTGGTCAACTGCGTATGCAAGTTCGCCGGGTTCTAATAAAGGTAAATCCTCTAGCAAACCACGACGTACCTGAATTCGCGAAATAAACGATTCTGTTGTCATGTAATCTAACTCCTAATGCTATATTTAGTTTAGTTTGTAGTACTGTGCTACTCGATCACCCCATTTTTCACACATCATATCAAACTTAGCACCCTGTAGATCAAACTCCTGATAAGTGTTATCTCGAGCCACCATAAAAATAACGGCTCTTTTAATGTCTGTATTATAAACTGTATTGTGTGCGAGTGCATACGCACAACACTGGAGGAAATAGTCTTCGATCCACTCCTCTTTCTTAGGTTTTGAGGTGTTTTTGAAGTCAATAATTGCCGGTTCTCCTTGGTAAATGCCTACCAAGTCACTAGTGCCAGCATAAAGGTCAGGATAGTATAATGCCACTTCAGAGCCCCATACTTCTGATACTTTACTAAGTCCTTGATTAATTACCACATCACTCATTGACTTAGCCATTTGATGAACTACGTTATTTCCGCTAGGACGAGATTCTCCAAGTACATATTTTTCTAAATGTGTGTGTACTAGAGTACCAAGTCCTGCGGCTTCCGTACTAATACGTTTTGCTTCGGATTCTCCTACACGTTTTTTCCATTCGTTAAGGAACGTTTTATCCTTGGTTTTATCTAGAATGGTAGTTACACTAGGTAGCTTTTTATTATTTGGATCAACATAAAACCGCGTACCATTTTCAGATACACGGTTTAAAGGTTGATAGTTAAATGGATTGGTAATAAGAATAGACATACACTATAGTAACAGAATGTTATATAGGCTGTCAAGTTATTTGGTGATATTTTTTAGTGCTTGATCAGAAGCCATATTAGATACTTTTTGTGCATCTGCTTCTGCTTTGTCAGTATTTGGCATTCCTAATTCTTCTTCTGCATTAGGATTAATGCCAGTATCTAATTCTAATTCTTTTGCGCTAATATTTTTGATACTAGGTGTGCCGCCTAAAACATCAATTAAATCTTTAGCAGTGACATAATAGCCTTCCTTACTCAGGTCGGCTATCATATCGTGCATTGACATTTTAGTAGCACCACTAGCACTAGCAGTATATACTATGTTTAGTGCTGTGGATTTAAGTTCGTCAACGTAGTTACTTTTTAGCTCAAATAACTTCATTTGATCTCTCGGCCAACTGGCTCGCCAGCAGGACCGCTTGCGGCTTCTGCTCCGCCCATACCTTCTTCAGGAGGAACTTCGCCACCCATTGGTGCTTCTGCAGGTGCTTCGCCACCCATTGGTGCTTCTGCAGGTGCTTCGCCTGTTAGTGTTAGAATAGCATTTGATACTTGAGTATGTGCATCTTTAAGGTTGTCTAATACGCCCTGTAGTACACCTTCAACTGTAGTATTGAATTGTGTTGCCTGCTCAAGTCCAAAAACTTCCTTCATGCGCTCAACTAAGCTCATTAAAGTTTCAACTTGCATCTTAGCAATATCTTCGGTCATATCTTGAAGATCGCTGACCATGCTCTTGGCCGCAAGTTGTGTTTCTGCTTGATCTAAGTCTTGTTCTAATAGAACACGTAGTTGTTGAACGCTTTCATTAACTGAAGCTTTGTTAACTCTAGCCTTAGGGTTGCTACGAACAGGACCAATTTCAGCTAGCATAATCTTAATGCTTTCTGCAATTAGTACACTCTTTACATAGCGAGGATCATTTTGATAGTTCTTAACTTCACAGCTAAGGTTCCATTGTTTCTTCTTGATCTGTTCTAAGATAGAATGCAACTTCTGTGCATTAACGTTATCGCTCTTTAGCGTATAGCCAAAGTTTTCTTTGAGATAGCCGTTAATCTCGCTTAGTTTTTGTTGCGGTCTTACGGAAAAATCTGTAATTTTCATAGTAATCTTCCAATTATAGTATTATTTAGCTAAGTTAGCCTTTTAATATATGAGTTTTAGTGCTCTTAGCTTCTGCTATAGCACGTGAATACTTACTCTCGTATATGTCGAGCAACTCTGCTGAACCGCCCTTTTTTATTTTAGATTTGTATATGCTAGCTTCATTTAAGTATCTTGCATAATCGCCGTCCAACCCCGCTATACGATCGCAGGCTAAGAAACTAGTAGTTTCGTTTTTTAATAAATGTTTTGTTATGGTCATTACAGATTCAAACAGGGCAAGTCCTTCGTAAAGTGTTTGCCCTGTTACTGTATTTTTAAGATCGTATACGTTTTTAGTTGTAGCACCAAATTGTTCTTCTCTAATGGTTATCTCATATTTGTTAATCTTAACACTAGTACCCTCTTGTTCCATTTCTGTAAATTGACGAAGTCTAGTATTAGATTTAGATTGCTCTGTGATTGTTCTTTTTGTTGATGTTGCTACATTGTTTAGCTTAGATAAAATATCGTGCATTGCTCCTACATTAGGATCTGTAAATTTACGGCCTTCTGTAACTGGCTGGCCGTCAACTTGACCTAGTTCTTGTTTAACATAGGTTCCTAAACTTTGAGCTTCTACTTTACCTAAACCAGCCATGACTTTTTTCATGGCGTTGATTTCATTTTGGTCAATCACTTTTATTCTCCACAGCTTTATAAAATGTGAATCCGTCTTCTCTATATCTTTTAATTAAGCCTTTAGCCACTAATTGCTTAACTAACATTTGTGTTCTTTCTCTCATACTAACATCTGCTTTTTTTGGCCATGGTTGTTTTTTCTTAATGTATTCGTACAATTTAAATTCTTCGTTACTAACAATTACAGATACTGAGCCTAAATCAATAATACGCATTAGTGTTTCTTTCTTTTGTTTAATACTCTTAAACGTCTACTTACTGAGTTAAATCTTTTTGTGCGTAGAGCTTTCCTACGCATTGCGGCGCCTTTGCGTCTTAACAATCTACGCATCATAAATCGACGCTTTAAATTAATTGCCTTGCCGCATTGGCTTGCTTTACTTACTATTCTACCCTTGCGTCTACCCGATCCACAACGAATTTTTCTTACTAACTTACGACCTTTACGTGCCCAAGCTATACGAGTTTGTTCGTCAAGATGATCCTCGTCGACTTCGATTTCTAATGGTTCGTCATCGGCGAGGAATTCTTTTTTCTTATCTATAGAAAACTTTTCTTTGGTTTCTAATAGGTCAGATAATCTCATATTAATGCTTGATATTTGCTATAAGGTATCCTAATACTGAAAGGATAGCCGCAATAACTGTGCCTGAAGTTGCAACTAAAACTTTAAATTTACCAGATTGTGCTTCTTGGATAATCTGTACCAGCTCTTTGTGCTTAGAATCCATGGAGGTTTCTAATACAGCAACATCGCTTTTAAGACTGTCCAAACGTAGATCTAAATTGATAAATTTTTCTTCTAATCGTTTATATCTCTCGGCGCATAAATCAACGTGCGCTTCAAGATTTTGTTTTTCTAGTTCACTCATGTGATATGGTCCTTATCGTTATTCGATTTCGACGGGTGTCTTTTTTGAGCCAGAGTTTAATGTGGATAGTTTGCCAAATAGTCTGTGTATGCTTTATTTATTTTATAATGTAGTATGTTGTACAAAATAAATGTTCTTAGCAGTAGCACTAGTGCTGTTTAATACTGCCGGAGATATAGTTACTGTTTCATCTAATCCTGTAGCTACAGGCAGTCCATTTGAATCTGATATTAATGTGCTTTCAGTAGTATATCCGCTTCTTTCTGTTGCAAATTTTAACATCCAGATATCAGCAGTTCCTGAAAAATTACTACCAAAATCATAGTCTGCTAAACTATCATTTTCTATACGGTCAACACTAATCATTACAGGCTGAGTTCTTAATCCTATCATCTGTATCATTGCGTTTAAATTCTGTGCTTGGTTGTAACCTTTGGACGGTGCAGGATCACTGACTCCTGTATCTGTAATATCTACTAAAGTATATGCAGTAAAGAAGTCCATGTCTCCGCCGAGATTCTCAGCGCCACGAGCAGTTCCTTTTGGTGTAATCATATGTACCTCATAATTATATACGTGTATTTAGTCAAAAAAATACCCTGCCAGAGCAGGGTATGTTTTGTATTCTAATGGGTTAAATTAGAATGCTAGGTCAACTACAGTTGTACCAGCTACTGCGGCCGCGGCGGCTGTTTGTAGATCGCTAGCGGCTAGCTTGCTGTTACCGCTTAGGATAACGTTTACTGTATCGCTAGTACCGAATGTTACTGCACCAACTACTTCAACGCTGAAACCTAGCATTGTGATAGCGTTTAGAATTGCTTCTAATTCAGCGGCTGTAATATCGGATTGACCGATTGTGAAGAATTGTAGGTCGCGGCCCACTGCTTCGATAGAACCAGCTGAACCATTTACACGAGTTACTGTTGCCATAATATATGACTCCTAAAAATTGTAAACCTTATAAGGTTGTTAATATTATTTATCACTGAAGGTAATTTTGATGCTTATTTTACATCAATATTGCGGGCTAAAATAGCTCTTTGTAGTAGTGAATTAAGGTCATATTTGGGTGCATGACGCTTTAACCACGTTGCAATACGTGTGATAGTATATATTTTTTCCCCTTTGTTTAGCGTAGGCCAGCTATTAACTTGTCTACGTAAGTTTTTAAGGGTAGGATCGACGATATATAAATTTGCTTCTAAATTAAAGAAAAATCTTACTGGTTCTAAGTTTAGCTGATAATATGCTATATCTAGCAAATAACGCTTTACGGGTTGCTTAGTTTTACTAATTTTTTGAGTGCTAACTTGTACTCTGTTTATGTCGTCGGCTTTTTTAAGTTGTCCTGCTATTTGACTATGCTCGTAATCATGTAATGCTTGTAAACTTATGTACAGATCTGTGGCTTGTATTCTATGTCTAGCATAAGTTCCGCTCATATCCCATCTAGTAGTATTAGTAGCGTATTCTGCCGCAAGGTTTCTAGTATGAGGAACCTGATATAAAACAAAAAGAGCCATTAAGGCAACAAACGTGATTTGAGATAAATCACGCTGATCAATAACATGAGCATTACCTGGATTTAGAAAGAACTTGCTTTCCATATATGTACCAGGAATGTTACGTTCGTGCAGTTCGTTAAGCAGTTGCAGATCCATTGCCACCCCAATTTTTAGGCATAGTAAAGTTAGCACGGCTAAATTCTAAACGGTCAACTAATTTAACAGCATTACCCATATGGTCAATAATAACTTTACCTTCTTCAGGTGTTACTTTGTATTCGCCAGGGCCTGTTTCTAAGAAGCTGTCGAGACTCTTAATCTCTGCTAACTTCTTAACAAGAAATAGTTTAGCTGTTATTGCTCTCATGTACAAATTATAGAATGCTTTAAGCTCGTTGACATGGCTGTTTAAGAATTCTAAGTCTTCTTCCATTGTTGCTTGCTTACCTGCTTTACCTTTTTCAGTTTTAAGCATATCAATGGCCTGCAACATTTTAGTACGATAACGGTTAACATAACCTTCTGCAAACTTGGCAGGGTCACTTTCAAACGCACCAGCAGTCCTAATCATACTATTAATGTGCGCTTTCAAGTCAGTTTTAAACTCGACGCCGCCCAAGTCATGATCAATCCATGCAAATGTTTCTAGCTTAATTGTGCTGGCACTTGCTTCCACATTTTTAATTGCGGTATTAATAGCATTTGTTTCTTCGGCTGTCATTGTTGCACTACCAGATAAGTCTTTAACTAATGCATCATTAACCCATACTTCTGTACTGTGCGTTAATGGTTCGGCATCATAACCAAATTGTGCTTCCATTTCAGCTAGAGTAGGACCGCCAGTGTATTCAGTATGGAATACAATACCCATTTTAGATGACATAATCTTTTGTGCTAGATTACTGTTAGCTGGTACCGCGTATGTAATTGTGTTAGGGCGAAACGTAAGGTATTCTTCGCCGTTGATTGTTGCCGTCTTAAGATCTTCTTTGCCAGCATATAGTAAGTCGCCTTGTAAAACACCTTGAATGCCAATCTTACTTAGGTAAGTTAATGATGTTAAAAGTTTAGCGGCCAATTCTGGCTTGTCGCCATACATAGAATTAACGTCAGCTTTAGACTTAACTAACTTTGGCTCTTTAGCAAATACTGATTTAGTTCCAACAAAAAATTTACGATCAGTAGGATCAGTACCACAAATGATAGCAGGAGCACCGTCCCACTTTGTAGATATTTTATACTTTTGATCAACGTGACCTGCAAGCATGTTGCTTAGTCCTTTAAGGGTAGCAACAACTTGATCGATGCCTGCATGACCTTTGTTAATGATTTCGTCTTCTAAGTGTTCTAGGTGAACGTTTTTACCTTCTTTGGCCTCGTTGATTTGATCAAAGAACTCCTTTTGGATCATTCTTTTAGGTCTCATTCTAGCTGGACGTTTGCGTTTACCGGCAAGAGTAAGTTCATTGATTTTCATTGCGTTGAAACCTTTTTAAGCATTGCACTTACTTTACTAACAGTAGATGCGTCCATGTATACTAAGTCCATGAATGCGTTGCCCATAGCAGACTTCATTACAGGAGTTAGTGGTTTATTTGCTTTAATTGCGGCCATGGCGGCTTTAAATGGAGTTGGATTTTTACCAATGCTTGGTACTAGTTTACCTAGACTTGTTATATCTAGATTGCCTTGCATTTGTTGATCACCGCCTGCGCCACCGGTAGCATCACCGCCGCCGGAAGTTGTATCTGTTGTTGGTTCTGCCATATTCTTTCCTTTATCTGTTGGTGTTGTAGTAGTTGAAGTAGGAGTGTCCATAGTAGGTTCTACTTTTTCAGGTTCACCTGCCGTATTTGTTGGGGCTTCTACACCTATTTCTTTAAAACTATTTGAGATAACTGTTTGGTCAACCCCACCGTCTGCTAATATTTTTGCCACAGCATTACTGTCAGTCGGGCTACCTGCTTTTTTCCAGGCTTTCATTAGTGCAGATGCATCAACTTTGTTACCTGTAATACCAAATAGTTCATTTAATTGCGCCTCAGAAAGCATTGTTCCTTTACGCTGAATTGATTCTTTCTTTTGGCCTGCATCGGCCGCCGCTGTGCCTGCCGCGCCGCTTGCAATGCTTGTTGCTAAAGAACCGACAACTTTTGTAACTTCTTTAGCTGTGCCTAATAGTGCTTTGGCTTCTCTTACCTTACCTAACATTTCTAGATATTCAGGAGAAGTCATTTTTTGTTGTAATCTTACTAGTGCTTCAGCGGCTGATTGTGCCGCGCCATCACTTGATGCATTTGCGATTTTTCTTACTAATTTTTGAAACATATTAATATCGTCAGGAGTACCAACTGCTGAAATACTTTCCCCGAATTGATTAATAAATTGATATCTCAATACTTGGCCATCGCCGGCTACTGCTTTAACAATACCTTGTACCAGCCCGCCTAGTATTTTTGCGGCTTGCTGACCAATGATTGCTGTAACTCCAGCAGTGATACCAGCAGTTGCACCTCGGCCTACAGCAGTAGATAGTTTTTCATCTTTGAGCAATCTGTCAGCAATATTAATAATACCAACGGCAATACCAGTTCCTGTACCAATTGCTAAAGCACTAGCACCAATGCCGCCTGCAAGTGCTACACCTGCCGCGGCCGCAACTGACGCCGCAATAGCTAATAAGAATTTTTGTGTTTTAGGATTGTTATCTGCGAACTGTTTATACTTGGCTAAAGACTTAGCCAAGTCAGGATGTTCTGCGGCAACACTAGTTTTAATTTGTTCCCACTTGGCATCAAAGCCTTGTACAATGTCACTGCTTTGTAACATGCCGCCTAATTTGTTAAACCAAGCATCACTGATTTTACTTGCGGCACCTTTAACTGCATCTATCCCTTTACCTAATCCAGTACGGCCTGCACCTTTTTCTACAGATTTGAATAAGTTTTCAATTTGGGCAGGATCCATTGCTACTTCGCACAGCATAGGATGGATGTCTTTTTGCCATGACTCAAAATAGGGATCAGTTAATCCATATGATTCAAACAATGGTTTAGATGATGACGGTACTAGTTGATTTATTTTCATTATTAACCTGCATTCTTTTTATATGATCCAAAAATTCTACTGGCCATTAAGCCTGCCTTGCGTCTTGCATCTATTGCGGCAGAGTTTGCGTTATGTTCTTCTTGACCTGCATCAGGACCTGATTTACCGCTAACATCATATGCCTGAGCATTACCGCCGGTTTGTGATGATAGTTTTGTTAGACTTTGCATTACTTTGGCAGTAGTAGAAGGATCTGCTTTAATTAGGGCGACCATAGCATCACCAAATGCTTGCTTTTGTTTTGCACCAGGTTGTTTACCTGCTTTAACATCAGCAATACCTTTAGCAATAGAATTAGAATCTATACCAGGTAATAGTTTAGCTAATTGGTTAGCGTCAAGAGTTCCTTCAACTTTACCGCCTTCTTCTGTACCAGGTTGTTCTGCTGGAGTATTACCGCCTGCTTGTCCGCCTGCTTGTCCGCCTGCTTGTCCACCTGCTTGTCCACCACCCTGTGTTGGTTGTTCTGCTGGGGTATTACCACCTGCTTGTCCACCGCCTTGTGTTGGCTGTTCCGCTGGAGTATTACCGCCTGCTTGTCCACCACCTTGTTGGAATGGTAATTCTCTGCCGCCGGCTTGTCCACCACCTTGGGCCATGTTAGCCATTTTTTGTGCTGTGGTTTGTTGTCCACCGCCTTGACTACCACCACCGCCTAGGCCTTGTGCTCCACCACCGTTATTATAACCACCTCTAGCCATACCTTTGGTATTATCCATTTCGTAGCCGGTACCTTTCAGCATCCAGTTACCCATCTTATTGCCCATGTTATTTCTAGGGTTAGTTTCTAGTCTACCTGTATTATACATTAGACGAGTAACTTTATCCCATATATCACCGCCACCTAGATTACCTGCGCCGCCTGCGGCATTGCCGCCTGCTTTACCTTTGGCTCCCATGCCTGCTTCTGGCCCGCCAGTTAGTGCTGTGTTGGCACCAGGATTTTGTGCGGCTTGATCACCAGTAGCACCTAAGTCACTGCCTGCTTGTTGAGCACGACCTTGATTCTGTCCTAGAGTTTTTTGACCTGTGTATGCATCTTTAGCTCCTTGCCAAGCGCCTTTAGCTTTACCTACCATTGCTCCTAGACCACCTGCGATATTACCTAGCGTACCTGCTTGACGAGGTAATGGGCTTGTTGGAACTAATTCATTCAATTGGTATAACTGAGATTCTGTTAACATTGCTCTGTTATAGATTGTAGAAGTTGTTGCAGATTCTTTAAGAACTGTATAACCTAACTGGTCCATTGTGTAACCTAGTGCTTCTACAATAGCGTTTACATGATACATAACGCTGTTGTTAACTGTTTGTTTTGCAAAGCCAGGTGCACCAGTACGTTGTACGCCACCTTTGATTTTGTTTTGTAAGAAGCCAGGCTTGCCTTGGTCTGATTGTGCAGAAGCTGTAGGACCAGCTGGTTGTTGTGGTGCTGGTTTAGCTTGTTGAGGTTTAGCGTTACCTTGTGGAGTAGCGGCCATATCTTTGCCTTGGCCCATTCTAGCTAATGCGCTATCAATGAACTGAGCACCTTGCTTACCAATTGCTTGATCACTACGAATGCGTTTTAGAATTGCTTTCATAGAATCAACGTCTTTGGGACCATAATCAGCAACACGGTTAACTAGTTCTTTAACTAAATTCATCTTACCAACAGGGGTTTGTTCTGCTTGATAGTCTTGGTACCATTTGTTTAGGTCCATACTATTACCGCCGCCTTGACGTGCGGCTTGATTAGCGGCTACGTTAGCTTTAATCTTGTCTGCTTGTGCAGTATCTTTAGGAGCAGGAGTCGGAGCAGGAGTCGGAGCAGGTGTAGGCGCTGGGGTTGTTTTATTATCAACTGGTGCTGGGGTTGTTTGATCTTGTGCTTGATCTTGTGCTTGATCTTGTGCTTGATCTTGTGCTTCTTCTCCGCCTAAGCCTTTGAGATCAGCATCACCTAAACCATATTGAGTAGATAACCACTGTTTAATGAGCTGTACGTTTTCTTCGGCTTCTTTACCTTTAACACCTTGTGTTAAATTAGCCCAACGCAAGTAGTCCTTTTTCAGACCTTCTTTATAATCCTTGAATTCTCGATCACCGGAAGCATCATTAAACCAATCTGCTATGCCTGCTTCGTATAATGCAGTTGTAAAGGGGTCTTGCCCTAAATCATTTATTTTCATTTTTAGATTCCTTAATAGCTCTTATACCGCGTTGGAACTTGCGCTCATCACCGGTCTTAATGCTATTAAACAATCTTTTTAGTAGTTCGCTACGCTGTGGTTCAGGATAGCTAGATTCGATTAAGCTGATTAAGTTGGTTACTGAGGCGATCACTTGGGTGGCTTTACTTTCTACCACCGAATGAATATCATTTTTCGGTATGATATTACTAATTTCATCAAGTATAGATCTTGTTTGTCGTTTCATTTGATCGCAATACGATAATAATATTGATTATTTATCGTTTTTCAGTAGTCAACTTTAGTTATCTTTTAAGCAATTTCCGGCGTAAATCCTCTGAATTGCTTACAGATGAACTAATACTAGAATTCTCCTTTTCAGCTTGTTTTAGTGCTACTCCGGGTAAGGGCCCACCTTGTCCTTGCATACTTTGACGTTTTAGCCCGTTGTATAGCACGTCTGCATGGGTTGGCCCGCTTTGTTGATCTTCTTCGCTTAAATCGCCAATGAATAGTGTGTTTACATCAAACAGTAATTCTACCTTTTGTCCTACCCCACTTGAACTACGTGTTTTCATGAACTGAATTTGTACCCTACCACGCTCACGCATAGTAATACTGTTAAAGATGCCAATAACGTTATCCGCTGTTTGAATCTTACTTAAACCGCCTGAAATATGGCTATGATCAAACTCTACTGATTCTACAGCCGATCTGTTTAGCTGTGAGGCTGTTGCTAGGAAATAGTTACCCTGGATAGCAAAATTACGTAATTCTTCGGATACTAGCTTGTCCTTAATAAACAAGTCAGCAACACTAATTTTTTGGCCTGCGGGCATCATTAAATCTAAATAGTCAATAACTACGCAGTCTACTTTGGCACCTTGTTGAATAGTAAACTCTTTTAACCAGCTTTTTAAGTCGTTAACTGTAATACCGTTGGGTAGCTGTACAATTTGTAGTTTACCTGCTTTCTTACCGGCCATTCGGACTTTAAGATCAACGTCTTCTAATTGCTTGTAAATTTCACGGGTACTAGTTCCAGTAAGCATACTGTCCATACGCATACTACATAGTCCTTCGCTAAGTTCCAAACTTACATAAACAACGTTTAATCCTTGTCGCACCCAGTTTAGTGCTAAGTTTTGTAAGAACAGGGATTTACCTGCACCAGATCCGCCAGCAAAAATATTAAGCTCGCCCCTGTTAAAACCGCCATACAACTTTTCATCCATGCTTTTCCAGCCTGTACTAGTTGCACCATTTTTACTTTTTAAATTTTGTAAACGACCCATTGGGTCAGCAAAGTAATCTGTACCAAAGCTCTTAGCAAGCCCTACTTCTATTGCTTCTTTGATTAACTTTTCTACTTTACCGTAGTCATTCTTTTCTAATAAGTCTGCTGACTTAAGAATAGCTTTTTCTAAAGCCTTGTGCTTACTAAACTGCTCAAATTCATCTAAGAACCATTTTTGGTGTTCTTCGCTAATTACACCTACACCTTTAAGTTGAACTCCTGTGGTTGCGTGTATTTGTTCTACTGACGGGATTGCACCGTATTCGTCTACAAACTTCTTAATAAACTCTGCTGTAGGTTGTAGTGTTCTATGAAAGAAAGCAGGATCTAAGATACTTGTGCAACGTGCAACAAGTTCTTTATCGCTGGCTAAGAACTCTAAAAATAACCTTTGTATATCTTCTGAATATTCTACTGTATCACTCACAATGTGTTCTCGCTAATACTTGTAATTTTACTGGATTTGTCTCTACTGCGTCAAGAATAGATCTCAACACAAATAACCTACCATAACGTTGGCATGCGTCAGCAACGTCTTTAATGTCACTGTCCCACTCCGGAAAGCTCATGGCCCAATTATGTTTGATAGCATCTCCGCTAAATTTGAATCCTGCTTTGTCTCGGTCGGCAACGGCAATAACCTGTTTACCTAAACTGTTTATGACGTCTGCTTGATTTTCTGAAATGCTGTTACTGCCAATAGCCATACCACCTATGGATAATGCATCATATTCACCTTCTACTACAATTACATATTCTCTAGTTTCTTCTTGTAAGTCGTAACCAAATACATAATCCCTGGGCTGTTCTTTAATTACCTTGGCATTCTCTTTTGTAGGAGGGGTTCCTATCCAACGTGCATGATATCCTACTACTTGTCCTTTATATGTTAATGGAAGTATAACTCGACACATCATGTTAAATGCTTCTAAGTCACTCCAATACCAATTGGTCAAGTCTAGTATGTTTCTAGACTCCAAATATTTTCTACCTTCTTCAGCAAAAGGACTAGTTGATTTTAATAGAGGTTCTGCTCCGGCTGGTAAATTTACTGCATTCCAATTTGGAACAAACTTAACACGTTCTTCTTTACGTTTGTATTCTGCAAGTAGGTTTTGTTGTTCTTGTTCTCTCATTAATTCAAGTTGCAAACGCTGTACATCTGCTTCTTGCATACCTAATGATTTGAATAATAACTTTGCTCTACTGCTTAATCCTCGACCAGGACTCCAACCTGTAGTAAAATGGCAATTGAAACAATTATATTGGAAACTGTCTGAATCCGGAAAACGGACCCCGCCACGTTTCCGAGTGTCTGGCCTAGTTTGACCATTTTGAGTGCATACTGGACAATTGAAACTTAACCAGCCGCTAGAACTTACCTTTTGTGTAGGCAAGAATTGACGTAGTGTCGACTGGACAAGGCTCATGTATATAGTTTATACTATTAGCCAAGATAAGTCAATGTTTATACTGCCCACTTGTTAGTTAGGTAACCTTCAACTGATAATAATTCAGATACTGTTAGTGCTCTAGTCCAAATCATTAGTTCGCCGATATCGCCTTGCCAATATCCGCTGTTACCAGTTTGATCAAGCCCGCCATAAAATGTTGACGCCGCGGCGCTAGTAGTAGCGTTAACGTTTGTTGTGTAAGTAATAGGAGTATCTGAACCGTCTAAACGTGCTTTTAGTCTATTGGTGTTACCTGTTTGAGCGCCGTCAAATGTTAGAGCAATGTGATGGAAGTTAGTATCGGCAATATGGTTATCCACAGTAAATGACGCACCAGAAAATTGTCCTACCCATTGTGTGCCGTTTTGACCCCATTGGAATCCTCCAGTATTTGTAGATGTTGCAATTCTTCTACCTGCCGCAACTGTAGATGTTCTAAACAACAACACCATAGTGGCGGCTGGCAATGCCTGTAAGTATGCAATAGGGTTAATAGATAAAAACTGTGTAGTCGCGCCAGTTGGATTAAAACGTGCGACGCCCAGACCGTTTTGAATATTACTATTCCACACAGGTCTGTTGCCACCAGTTGAGTTCCAATCATGGCTTACTAAGCCGCCACCGTTTTGCCATGATGTAATTGATGTGCCATTGGTAATAGATGTAGTCTTATTAAAGTTAGTGCCGCCGGCCGCATCGTACCAGACTTCTAGGTTAGGTAACTGACTAGCAGAACTAATTACCAGTGGCCTCTGACCAGCAACAAAACCTCTACTAAAACTAGATGTTAATCCAAAACTCATATATTATCCAAATGTTACTAACTGACCAAATACTAGATATGCACTAGCGCCTGTTTGCAATATGCTAAATGATACAATATCTTTCTTGCTGTTGTTACCTGTAGGAACTGATCCGCCCTGCCAGTTAATAGTTACTGATGTACCGTTAACTGAAAGTGCTGTTGGCAAATAAGCAGTAGCACCTTGGTTAATAATTAAAGATACACTAGTTGCTTGCCCCAAGGTCATTGCAAGGTTAGTTACAGCCGCAGTCCAGTTACCTGCTACTGTACTGGTAATATTCCATAGGCTACCATTAGTACAGTTAAGGGTTACTGTTGCACCAGAACTAATAGAAGTACTGTATGTTTGGAAACTTTCTACAATCTGTCCTGTTGTTGTAACGTTGTTAAATGTTACGTTGCTAGTTGTAGATGTATTTTGGTTAGTGGTGTTAGTGGTACTGATTACTCCGTTACCGTCGATAGCAATACCTGGCCCAATCTTAACACCGCCTAGCACTGATCCTGTTGCAGTTGGTAAAGTATAAGGTGCTGTAGGTGTAAATGTAAAGACACCGTTACTGTAAGTTAAAGAACCTGTAGTAGCAGGACTATTCTGTGTTACACTTAGGCTACCTGTAGTAATGTAATTATATCCTGACAGAGTTGAACTTGTAACGTAATTACCTAATGTAGTTGTTAGTGAGCTAGAAGTTACGTAATTGCTTAACGAACTAGTAGTCGCGTAATTACCTAATGTAGTTGTTAATGAATTATTTGTAACATAGTCGCCCAATGTAGTTGTCAGTGAACTGCTGGTTACATAGTTACTCAATGAGCTAGTGGTTGCGTAATTACCTAGTGTAGTTGTTAGTGAGCTAGAAGTTACATAACTGCTTAAATCAGGAGGGGTGTATTTAAATACCCCGCTGGTATTGTTATAACTAATAGCACCGCTTCCGCTAGCGGCATTAGGAGTACCTACACTTAGATCTGTTAGTGCTATGCCACTACCGCCGGCACCAGTGTTGTCTGCGCCGTTGACCCAGTTAGTACCATCAAACTTTAATACTTGTCCTGCTGTAGGAGTAGCCGAAACGTTAAAATTTTCTATTTGATTTAAAGATATAGAACCAGTCCAGGCTGTGGTCTGCAGACTGTTGTCTGTTTTAAATCTAATACCGCCAGGGATTTGTGTTTCACCGCTAGTAGGATTGAAATCCCATTGTTTACCTGGGAAAGGGCCACCTTGCATTGTACTATATTGTGTATAACTAATGCTGACTTGTTGTCCGTTTACAAATAGTCCGCCTGATAAAATATCACCATCATTAGGATTAGTGTTTTCAATATAAGCACGAACACTTAATGAACCATCTTGAGTTGTAGTAATTATGCCGCTATTAGGAACTGTTAAATTACCATTATTAGTAAACTGCCAATCTTTAGTACCAGCACCAATAGCAACTCCCTCAACATCACCGTTTAGTGCTATACGAGCCGCTCTTTGATTTTCAGCAACAGTGGCACCGGCACCCAATATCATTAAGCTATCAGTAGTTGGACCTCCTGTGATTTGAAGATCAAGAATACTGCTTCCGCTTGGCAATGTTAACTTACCATCTAAGCCAAAATGCCAAGCGTGGGAAGTTGCAGGCCATCCTGTACCTATTTCTACACCATAGCCATTGTTTACCTGTATATACTGTTGACCATCGGCACTGGCTACACCGCCTGCGTTGATGGCAGGAGTTACAAACCAACTGTCACCACCTGGGTATCCTGGATAGTTAGATATCTTGCTACCAGCAGGGAATGTTGTAGTACCGTCTGTGTCAAATCTCCAATTTTTAGTATTTGCGTTAGTGCCGATTACTACATCGCCAGCATTTTTTTCAATCTTAACATATTGATCGTCATCGCCTAGATAAAGGTCAACTGTTGCAGGATCTCCGGCTACTAAATGTATATGACTGAATTCTGTGTTAGATATGCCGTTGTTAGTTACTGTAGTAGAATAACCAGTAGGCATTGCATTCCATTCGAAGTTATAATACAACGCCGGATCATTTTCTGTTAGATAATTAGTAGATTGAGTACCATCAACTCCAGTTACTGTAAAAGTAAACTCAGTGATAACGCTGTCAGCAGGTATAGTCCAGGTAACAGACTGTGCGTCGGGCCCGCCCACAACTCCTGCATAAATTAATTTACCAGTCAATGGACGACCCAGCGATTGCTCGGTTACACCCGGACCAGTAATTTCATAGTTAACTGTTCCAAAGTATGTCCAGTTTTGCAAAGTTAAAGTAATTGTAATAGGACTACCGTAAACAACAAAACCACTAGACTCTATAGTCCACTGAGATGCAGTTGGACGAATAACTAGGCTTTGGTCTGGAGTTGCTGTAGGAGGTGTGATAATTGTAGTATTGCTTGTTTCTCCAATAATACTACCTCTCGGTAACTCTACATTTCCTGTTGAGCCTTCGAATGTCCAGGTACGATTGTTATCTGTAAAATCTGTTACAATCTTTACATCATAATTTGACGCTAGTGTTAATCCTACTGGCTTTGATGAAACAATTTCACTGTCTCTGGTAACACTAACTGCTGTACCAACACCGTCACTAAAATTAAAATCTACATCATTTTCGCCAGCCACAACAGCACTACCGGGTGCCGTAGGTCCGCTACTTATTGAAGATACTGAACCAGTCCAAGCGGTAGTTTGTTCTGTTAAATCTGGAAATGTTAATGTACCGTTTCGTTTAAATTCCCATGTGCGTCTAGCACCAGTAAACACACCCTCGTAGTCAGTGTTCAGTTTAATATCGTAAGCGCCTACTTCAAGTGTTGTATAGGTCTGGAAGTCAACGGCATCATTGTTTGTTAATGATAAAACTGCGCTACCGGGTGTACCATCGTTGTTTCGATTATTATGAACGGCTATTTCTAAATCGTTACCGACCTTTTCATGAATGTCACCAGGCACAGTTAGATGACCGGCTTGATTAAACTTCCACTCGTTTGAATTAACTGTTAATTTAGTACCATTGAGTGTAAGAGCATAATCTGGTGAATAGAATCTGTAAGGAATATCAACGCTGAGATCTGCCCAAAGTGATCCATCGGTTAGATCTACTATGAATGCTCGATCCCCCTCGCCCATTTCTACTATGTCTATAATTTCTTTAACGCCAGTTAATCCCGGCCCACTTACAAACCATCCAACAGATATTGTGGAGATAAGAGGATTAAAGATTGGGCGTGTGATACTATTAGATGAAAAGTATCCGCTGGTTTGATCGGTGACACCATATTGTAAACAAAGGAATGTACTTGAATATGTACCTTCTAGATTGTTGCCAACAGTTGTGTTATTTGGTAATGTTAATGTACCACTTGAACCAAATGTCCAAAGACTATTGCTACTACCAATTCGTACACCGCCTGACAATTGATTGTAAATTTGTACAGGATCTATATCAGCTGTGCCTGGCCCAGGCACAAAGATAAATCCGGTATCTCCTTCGTCGTTGCTAGGGTCAATGTAAATGCTTTGTCCGGCATTAGTATATAAAATGTTATTATTAAATCTAAAATTACCTGTATCGGTGCCTGTTCCTGTTAGATAAAACTGTGTCCAGCCGTAGCCAGCATCTGGAGTAGGACTTTGTATATAGTTAGTAGGATCACTTAGAATCCAAAAAGATCCACCGTAAGAAACAACATCGTTGGCGTTGTAAAGGGCAGTACCTGACCATGCAAACGGATTACCTTGTTGATAAGGAGCAGGTCCTGGATCGCCTTGTGGGCCAGTTTCGCCCTGTGGTCCAGTTTCGCCTTGTGGGCCGGTTTCGCCTTGTGGGCCAGTTTCGCCCTGTGGTCCTTGTGGGCCAGTTTCGCCCTGTGGTCCTTGTAATCCTTGTGGTCCTACAATATGACCTGCATTTTCCCATTGGCTTGCGGCTGACCAAACCCAAAGATCTCCAGTGTCTTGTGCTATGTAGGCATTGTTTAATGTAGAAGTTTCTGGTAAGTCGGCAGATGTTGCTACCATTCCTTGTAGTGTTATAGATACACCCTGAGGGCCAGTTTCGCCTTGCGGTCCTTGTGGGCCAGTTTCGCCCTGTGGGCCAGTTTCGCCTTGCGGTCCTTGTGGTCCAGTTTCGCCCTGTGGTCCTTGTGGTCCTTGTGGTCCAACTTGACCTTCTATTATATCTAATACACCATCAAATACACCGCTGACAAAAGATTCAGTAGCAATGACATGACCGCCTTCTAACGTGCTGTCGTGTACTCTAAGTGTATTCTTTGTAGTATCAAATGTTACTTCGCCTAATGCGCCTACAAAATTTTCGTGTTCGGCAGTTGTTCCTCGTCGTAAACGTAACTGTTTTGTGCGCTTATTATTTTGGTCTACTGGCATTCTTTTTCCTTAAATATTCGTTTCAGTGTGTTCTACATAATCGCTAACTGACCCTAGGTCTTCTACTGAGTTGTTAAATGTAGATACACTACCATAATCGTCATAAGTATCAACTTCTGGAATAACATAAGGACCGTTAATAATGTCAAGGTCAATAGTATATCCTCCAGATATATTCTTTAATAGTGGGGTTTTTATGCCTGTCTCATCGTCTTCTACATAAAAAGCTAGCTGAGCTAGCCCTTCTGGAATTTCGTAAATTTCGTCTGTTGTAATTACCCCGCTGTAAATGCCTTTAGCGGCATTTTGTGCTGTCATTTCTTTTTCAAAAAATATGCTGTTAGCTTTAATTCTGCTAATAGTAAACTTAACTGTTTTGCCTGTTAGATCAACTGGCTTACGATCGCTGTTAAGGATTTGAATCTCCAAGGGATTATCAAGCCCCTTGACTGCTTGTAATTTTTTGTCGTTCATAGGCGTATTATAGTTCTTGTGTGAAGTCACTAGCAGAACCTGAATTCGTGGTACATGCTGAAATATAGTAATCATCTTGTATTTACCTAAAATTTATCAATTGGGTGCGAGCTAAATAACTTTGGCGCAATTATTGTTAATAATGACCATAAAACACGAATATCAAGAACTTTTAGATCGTTTTCCCTTTCTTAGCCTATGTAGATACGGCGGAAACGAATATGTAGGTATAATTCAAAACCATGATGCAGGCATAGCTAGTATGTACATCTATAGCCTGCTGACCTCGCCTGACCATAAGAAGCAATTTTTAGAATTTGGAGACGAATGGTGGTGGGCCAGCAATAGGTTGCTACCCATTAATATCATCCTAGGGGAAAAGTTTAAGATCTTTAGCTACTCGTTAAAAACTTTTAACGCTAAAGATTTTGAAATAGTATACGGACACTCTGTATCGCTCAGTAACATAATTACCAAACGAATCAAGCGGCGTCAAATTCAGTTAGTTAAAAAATTAGACTAGATTTGCTTGCTCACAAAGCAAATTAAGTTGTACTATAATAGCCAAAGCATAACCCAAACTGTGGCTCTTCTTAAAGTAGTACGTATCATCTTCGGGTTTAATCCAAACGTCTTTAGCTATGTCGTTCCATGATTTGCCCTGTAAATGCTTTTTACCGGGACGTATAATCGCCAGCAACATAGCAAGTTCTTCTAAACTTTTAGGTTTCATTTTACAAGTAATGTCTGCATGATTACTTAAATGAAATAGTGTAGATACAATCTCCGGCTGTTCTAATAATTCCCACATAGGTTCTTTGTTAGCTAGCTCATCTAAATGAGCAGGACTCTTAACATCCTTGTACAGACTTACATTAAGAATATCCATCTTAAAGTATCCAATGTCTTCTGCTTCCTTATAGTCAACAGTACACCATCCATTAAACGGATCTGCAGGAACTTCGTGAAAATATACACCTGTATTATGCTTACGTTTCTTTGGGCCGTCTTTGATCATAGCAGGTGTATGAGGTACTACATTCAGTAACAGTTGTCTGTCTGCTAAGTCAATGTCAATATCCGTAGATACTAATTTCATATTTCTATCCCTGCGTTATCAAATGTTTTTTCTATCCAATTGGCGTCATCTGCCTGACGTGCTACTTTAAATTGCCAGTGCTTTGGTTCAATGTATTCTGCAACCATTTCAATTTGTTCTGCGTTGAATCTGTCTACTAGGCTCTCGCCTGCTTTTGTAGCATATAATACCCACGGACTAATACGACCTGTCCTAATCCAATGTACAGCTTGATTAGTGTTTACTAATTTAAAAAACTTGTGCCAATCTTCCCCTGTTGTTTCTGCCCAAGTACGCATTAGCAATATGCTTCTTTCTGCGGCTCTATCTACTGTTTCTTTTTTGTTGTACTCTCTAATCCATGCTTCATATACATAGGCTTTACACCAATCATCTAACTTTACTCCATACCGAAATACAAAGTCAATGAAGCTTTCAAAATCATAAGGGTTTAGGTCAATAACATGACGTGCAAATTTAACAAAGCCAGTGTACACTCTACTAGAAATAAAGTCAGAATAGGTCTTTTGTTTTTTAGAGTTAGGAGTTGTAAACTTAAGAAACTTGAGCCAGATCTGTAATGCTATTTGATTTTCTCTATTATGTTCAGCTAATAGCCTGCGCTTTCTTTCACACATATGAGCCGAAAGTGTAGTTTCTTTAACGAACGTTGCCGGACAATATTTACACTTAAACATCAAACGTATCTTTAATTTCTTTAGGTTCCATTCCCAACTGCTCTGCTAGGTCTACTAGTTGCTCTGTAGAGTTCATACTTATAAGCAGTTCTAATTCATCGTCTTTTAAAGTAGGCCAGACAGTTTCTGCCCACTTCATTACTTTATTCTTCTTGATACCTTTAGGGGGCTTAATAAAAGGATGTAACATCTTACGACCAACGCCAGCGGTTTGCATGGTAAGCCAATGAAGTTCTGCGTGTTCTTTTGCACTAATAGCACTAAAGTTTCTATTACAAAACGCATTGGTATGTAGTAAGTAATGCTCCTCCAATACAGGGCTATCTTGCACACTCGACGCATATCGCATAGTCAGCCACGGACTAAACGCTTTTTTCTGTTCGTCAGTAAGGCGGCTATACCAACCTCGGTCTCTGCGATCAAGGGCCAGTAACATTTCACTTAATGGGATAGCTGGTTCTTTTTTAGTTGCCATACAGTATTATATTAGAACATCTTATCTAATGCAAGTACTTCAGGAACCTTTTGTGTTTCTTTTATAAAGAAAGCACAAGGCGGGTTTGGTCCGTCGCATAATGGTACAGCTAAAATGTGCCCAAACTTTAACTTAGGAAAGTACCATTTGATCTCAGTGAACACATTTACGATTTCAATGGTTTGGAAGTTAGGACGGAAGCTGGTAAACGGATTGAAGTGGAATGCTTTGAAGCCACGATCGTTTACGCTCATGATAGGAACAACTTCGGGCTCGCCTATTTCTGGTTCCCCGATAACGATACTCCAGTCCAAAGGCATTTGAATAGTATATTGGCCTATTTTTAAGACTGCGGCGGGCGCACTAAATGACTCTAAGAACACTAATGGTACCCAATGGTAATCTGCATTAGCCGGATCACTGTAGTCTAAAACACAGTAACGTAGGTCATCAATCTCGTCCGGAAGATTGTTCATGTCGAACGATGCGTTGTCGACTGTTAAAATTCTGCTCATTTATAATTTACCTTTTCAACAACATACGGATAACCTGCGTCCGCATAATATTTTTTTCTAATAGTAAGATGCTTCTTAGCAAATTTAGCACTACTTGTTATGTCCCAGATCTGTACAAAATCTTTGTCCTTGGCCTTACGAATACCTCGGCCAATACTCTGAATGACTCGCACAAAGCTCTTACCTGGTTCTACTAAAATCAAATTAAAGATACGGGGAATATTAATACCAACGGCCGCTACACCGTATGTAGCAATGATAACTTTACCTTCTGCTTCTTGCACTTCGGTGTAGTGCTCTTTACGGGTAGTAGATTTCATGTTACCGCTAATAAAGATACTGTCCGGAATACGTTCTGCTAGCAACTTACCTGCTTCAATTCGATCAACTAGGATCAATGTGTTACCTGACTCGGCAATAGCGTTAGCCATCTTTGCAATATGGTCAATACGTTTTTTGTTAGTTGTTAGATATGTCAATTCTTCTTGATAGGTAGGATATTCTACTGTATCTTGTAGCTGTACTACATTAACATGGCAGTTACTTAATACCCCTTGATCTTGAAGTTCTTTTGCACCTAAACGTGCTGTTATATTGCCTATACTAGCAATTAAACTAACAAATTCGTGATCTTCTTTTGGGATCGTTCCTGTTAGTCCCCAGCGTATAGGTACGTTAGCAAAGGGTCCTGTTAGTAATTGCCGTAGTACATCAGCTTTGGCCATATGCACTTCATCTACTATAACACAATTAACATCCTTACCCCATTCATCTAAACCTAGTTCACTTTCGCCGTCTTTGAATCTCTTTTCTAGACTGTTAAGGCTTTGCCAAGTACAAATGGTATGTGTTTTACCTAGTTCTTTTTTATCCCCAAAGTAAACACCTACATCAAGTCCAAGGTTAACATAGTCATCATAGGTTTGACGTACAAGGTCTTTGTTTGGGACAATTACCACACTTCGTCCGTAGGGCTCAACTAGCTGACTCAACGTTGCAGTCATCAACGTCTTGCCTGCGCCTGTGGCAATCTCTTGTATGCTTTGTGGGTTGGATAAAAACTGATTAATGATTTCGACTTGATAGTCGCGTAACATTATTTGTTCACCTTCAGCAGGATGTCCTATAGGCCATAACTTACCGTCGTGGAATGTTTCTGTTACAACAGGAAAAGTAAGTTCATGCTTTATTCTTTGATCATCAATCTCAATAGTATAGCCTTCGTCAACGATAGTTGGAAGGATACGATCTAGCAGGTTAAGATAAGTGTTGCCACCTACTGAAAAGAAACTAACGCATCCATCCCAGCGGCCTAGTTTAAATGCCGGAACATGTCGCGCATACGGTTGAAAAAACTTTAATTTCTTTTCTAGATCTCGGCGAGTGCCCACATCTAGACCTGCTACTTTTACATTGACTTCATCTTTAATGTGTATTGTGCAAGTAGTCATATAGTGTAGTATATATTAGTTATCATAAATAACCAAGTTTTACTTCACCAAATTCCTCCAAAAAAAAAGAGCCCCGAAGGGCTCTAAACACTACCACTGCAAAGTTTAATTAAGCATGACGCTTAATTACGGTAGTTTCTGCCAAACGCTCCCAACCCATAGGCTTCATCTTAGCCAAGTCAGCAACCTTCAAAACAGTACGCAAGCTAATCTCGCGCAATTGATCTTTCTTTTCCCACACCCAGTTAACAATAGCTTCTTTCTGAGCGTCTTCAAAATCATACTTGTCAAGCATACCGTCTTGAATGATCTGCTTGATGCGAAGCATTTTGTCACGCACCGTGTCCATAGTCAGGTCCAGGTAGTGGCAACGGCTTTCAAGAGCGTCCAAGTGATCCTTGAGCTTTTGGCTACGAACGTGTTCAAACTTGATGTTGGTAATAAAGATCACAGAGCCTTTGAACTCGAAACGATCTGGCACGCCCTCGCGACGCAACATAGAGCTGTCAGTGTTCCAGCTGATAGTACGTTTGCTACCGCTGTCAAGTGCGGCCTTAAGAATGTTCAGCGACAGGTCGTCAAGCAAGATACTGTCACAGTCGTCAAACACAAGAACGTTACCTGCGTCAGCGAAGCTGAACAGTTTGCAATACAAGCCAATAGCCGACATCGCACCTTTAACAACTTCGAAACGAGCGGGACGCTCACCCAATTTGTCAAAGAACGAGTTCTGTTCAAGAACACGTTCAACACCGTAGCTCTTACCAACTCCGGGAGGGCCAGACACAATCATAGCACGAACGACACCGTCCACACTTGCTTGGGTCATCTCATCAAGGATGCTAAAACGCTCACGCAAACGAGTCATAACTTCTTCGTCTGTCTCTTCGATAGCAGGAGCAGTTTCTGCCTTGCCAACTTGAGCTTCTACACCTGCAATAGTATAGTCAGCAATGCTGTCAACTTTAATACGAAGTTGGCGATCGGGGTAACCGTCTACGGCAGTACCGTCAACAGTAACATAGCCTTGCCCGTCGGGCAAAAAGGCAAGTTGTTTAACAAGGGGGAAAGTAGTGTTAACTACTTCTTTTTTACCGTACACACCTTTGATAATTGTTACTGAAGCCATTTTGTGTCCTTTGCAGTGGATTTGTTTACAATACAAGTATTATAGCAAAATTGGAATTTTGTGTCAACTAGCTGTGTTGCTTTTTTGCAACATCTTTTACTGGCTAACTTCTAATTTCGCAATACAAGTATTATAGCAAAATACGAATTTTCCGTCAACCGAAAGAAAAACCCTTGAAAAACAAGGGTTTTTAGTGTTGTTTTTATACAACAAAAGTATTACTTTTAGGATTTAAGCGAGGATTTAAGCTCGTCAGGGATTTTTTCTACCCTAAAAACGCTATCTTTAAATCGGGCTTCTAAATGAGCATGTAACTCTTGAAGAGTTTTGCCTTGGGCTAAAAAGTCGTTATTTTTACCCCACATATAGTAAACGCCTTTTTCTTCTGTAATAGTTGCTTCTACTACACTTTTGCCGTTTATCATTTCAGGTGAGTTTCTTTGCTTGTGAATTTCTTCAAGTCTTTTAGCAAGGGTAGTTAGGATAGACATTCCAATATGGAGCGCAATAGCCAATCCAATACCAACCCCCACCAATAATGTTACAAAATCAAATTCCATTATTTCATCTCCCAAACTAACGAACTAGTTGCTTCGTCCCAGCCTACGTCCTTTACACGAAGTTTAGATCCGTAATATTTGAGAATGGAATTAGCACCATTGATCAGAGGGCCTGATGTGTCTGCATCGTAAACTGACTGTAAGTCTTCGATCCAAGACTGCCTGAACTCGGCTTGTAAATCCTCGTGGATGCCTTTGGCCAATTTATTGAATTGAGTGAATTCGTTAATTTGCATCATAATATTTACTTCTTAGAAGAACCAAAAATACCCGTTCCGCCTAGAGGTGCCCAAAGGACTACAACCGCTACCCAGGTTTCAATGTTAAGTGGAATAGCCAAGGACGGAAACAAAGTGTTCAGTGCCCAAATAGTAGCACATGGGCCAATGATAAAAAGAAAGATTACAAATAGTGCAATAAGAAGATATTTCATTTTAAATCCTTATTAAATCCTTACGGCGCTGGCACGCCAAAGTTTACGAGAAGTACAGTAATAAATTTTAAAGTTACACCCGGGATAATCCTTTGTATAACTGTCAACTTTTTCTGCTAGTTTAGATTCAGTTGATGCATGAAGTTCTACTTGAGTCATACTACCTCCTTTGTGACACCAATATTTTTAACGTGTTGCAACATAACAAAATAGTCGTCAACTTTGTTGTACACTACTTCGTCCCATGCTAGATCAGGATCAACTCGTCGACGTTTGGCTTCTGCAAGCATCTTATTAAGAAACTTAGGATGTACCCAACGATAAGCAATATCTTTATGGGGTACTTCTGCATGAATTTCGTAGACATCGTATGTTTTAGTGTCAAAGACACAATGCGAATATCCTTGTCCCTGGTCGTCCCTAAACTCCATAAAGTGTGCATTTGGACCATAGCACTCCCACAGATAAGGATCGCCACCTGACACTCTGCCATCTGCGGCTTGAATAACTGCTAGTAGTTTCATTCTGGGGCCTTGTTGCCTTCGATGATCTGTTTAATGAATCGCAAGGCCTTGCGAGTAGTGTCAAAGACATATTCGCTTGTACCTCCGTCATTGTCAGTCAAGGTAACAATAACACCGTTTTTAACGTTTCGCACTTCTAATGATTCGAACATAGTGTTCCTTTCACAAATTTAGTAATCATAGTATAGCACCGCCTGCTTATTTTGTCAAGCAGGCAGTTATCCATTTACCACCAACTATCATAGTAGACCAAATAGCCTTCGCTAATAGCTGTACGTGCTTTAGCAATGAATTCCAAATCACGTTCAATAGATTCTGCATCTTGGGGGTTATTACCAAAAAAGAAACCAGTAGTTTCGGGTAATGCTTTGCGCCGTACGTCTTGTTCTAGTTCAAACAAGTCATCTTCATCTAGACGTACAGGCCGGCAGTTAAAGGTTTCACCTGCAGGATTTCCGCCTGTTTTAGTAATCCAAAGTTCTTCCATCCAGCCATGAAGGTCATGATGTTTGCGCCAATAAAAAAGTTCTTCAAAATCGCCCGAACGTTCATCGCGATCTTTAAGTGTAGTAGCGTCAATAGCATCTTCAGGTTTGACTGCAAATGCGTACATATCGAGACCCATTATTAACTCCTTGTTAGTTTCAACTACTATAACAGAATTGGATTTATTGGTCAACCACGACGATCTAGCACTTCGTGGGCAGTTCGTAGGGCTTTGTTTGGGCTAAACAGTCCCATCACGCTGATGCAAATTCCAAACAGGAATACACGAATTCGGTCAGTTACAAAACGCATAAGATCTCCTGTTGGTGCATGATTTGTGTATTGTAAAGCCAAACGATTTTTTAGTCAAGAAAAACCCTACAGTCTGTAGGGTTAGTAAAAAGTAATACTTTGGTTTTAAAAGTCTTTATCTGCTTCTCTTGCACTAGCAAGGCCGCATTGTATCATGAAATTATAACGGCCAAATCTAGGATATTTTGATTGGCATAATGATGCTACTTCTTCTGCTAACTTTCGTCTTTTATCAGTGTCGTGTTCTAATTTAATTCTATATGCCAAATCTCTAAACAATCTACTGGTCCTAGTACGGTCATCTTCTAGTAGATCTAAAATTTCTTGTATGTTCGGTGGAAATATAGTACTCATATCTTTATTTATATAGGGTTAAAATATGTTGCTATGCAATATAAATATCAGTAGTAACCATAATAAGGAAAACCATAATGATTAAATTGTTAGAAAGACTATCTGAAATGTTTCCTAAGCAAGACTATCAATCACGTTTAGAGGAATATATCAAATCAAAAAACCCAACAAGTCCAGGAGATGTAGAATACTGGCAAAGAGAATATGATCAAAAAATGAAAGGACAACTATGAAAAAATATCTAAAAGCAATACTCGAAGCATTTATTACCGCAAGAACTGCCGCGGCCCTAGCTCGTTCAGGTAAAGTTGCTCAAGCTAAAGCAATCTATAATTAACCTAAATTAGCATCATCCATACCAGCAACACGTAGTTTAACAATATTTGTAACTTGCCATTGTTTAGTATCAAGTGCTTTGATTAGCCCCAAATACTTGTTACGTAAAAGACTAAACTCGTTAATGAGTTTACTTAGGCTGACTACTTCGGCTTCTCCGTCGACATACTTTTCAGCATCTCGAGAAGTTAGAGCGCGATTGTAGTGCTCTATAAATCTCTTAAATTTTTCTGATCTTAACTTACGTAAGTCAATGTTCAGATGTTCTAATATTGCTTCAATTTCTTGTAGTTGATTAAATCTATATTCAAAAGTTCCTGGAAGCTCACGGCTGTGTTGTTCTAGGTTTCCTTTTAATTTGATTTCTTTTCTTGCCTCGTCTAACTGAGCTTCGTACCAAACGATACAATTAGGTAGCTCAGTTAGATCCTGTGTGACTTTATAGAACCATGTAGACATTAATTACTCTTCATCGTAGTCGTAATCGCCGTCAAAATCTAGATCTTCTTCCTCATAATCATCACTTTCGATTTCTTCGGGCTTACCGTAGATATCGTTAATGGCCGCATCTAACGTACCGTCGTGTCCACGTAAGTCGTCTATAACTTCGTCGACGTTGGCATAGTCTTCTAATGTACGCAAAAATACATTTGCGGCCTCAAGTGTTTCTTTTTTTGGAATGTATGGCTTTAAACTTTGCCATATTGTTGCTAGAAATTCTGCATCCTCTTGCATAAATTAATCCTCATTAGATGATTCGCTATCGGTGATATTTAGCTCTGTGCCATCAAGTGACGATGGGTTCGATGTAACATCAGCCATTACTTTATCCAATGATCCGTTATCATTTCGTTCCCATGCTTTTCGGAATTGTTTGATAACTTCGCCGTCTGTGGTAGTATAGACCAAGCTGTTGCCTTCTTTCTTGAGCATGCCTTTGCCTTCAAACATGTCCACGAGTCCGCTGTATGGATTCATACCTGTTTCATATGGGATCTTGACCTGCACTGATTCAAAAGGCTTTGCGTAGCGAGTCTTCATAATCTTGCAAGCGGCACGGATACCTTTAACTTCTGAAATTTTGTTGCCATCCTCGTCCTCTTTGAGTTTGAGTTTACGCATAGCAACAACAATACTAGAAGCATAGATAAAACCTTGTCCGCCGGAGATTTTATCATCCGGATCAAACATATCTTGGCTTGCATAGGTATGGTTTGTAGCTACTAGGCCAATGTTCAGCGAACCGAACATATTGACACAATTACGAACCAAAGCAGTAAGCGCCTTAGGCTTACGACCCATATCGCCTTTAAGGTCGCCGCCCTCGAACTGATTGACGTCTGTTGGTGTTAGCAACATTCCCAAAGAGTCTAGTACGAATAAGACCTTAGGTCTATCCTCCTCTGGGATGGCTCTATATTCCTTAACAAAATCGCTAATTAGCTTAGCCACATCGTCAATCATAGCCATATTAAGTTTTAGCATCTTACTTTCGTGTGTGTCAACGCCTAGAGCCTTTAACCAATCTTCATCAAGGGCATTTTCTGTATCAATTAAAAATACATAAATGCCTTGCTCTTGTGCGTTACGTACAAGATTGCCCGAACAGATAAAACTTTTACCTGCGCCAGACTCTCCTGCAAATACTGTAACTTTACCTAGTGGAATCCCGCGATTAAAGTCGCCACTTACTAGATAGTTTAGTACATAGTTACCTGTACTGATCCAATCTGTAGGATCATTAAAGCCAACACTTAGTCCATCGATTGACTTAGTAATTGTCTTTCTAAATTTTGAAACGTCAAACGGTTTTGTCATTTTGTTCTTCCTCTTGCTCTATTTTATACTCTGTAAGCATCCTTGTCAACGGTTCCATTCTCTTCTGGAAAGTCTCAGGTGATTTTTCAGAAACTCGATCCATATCATAGTCAGAAGGGTAATGTCGTAAACAATGTATTGCGTGTAAACGCAATAGTTTTGGTACACGCTTCCATTGGCCTCGGGGGTTAGCAATTTCTGTTAACAATTCCCTGGCTGAAGCCACAGCACGATATCGTTCGTCTGGTAAAGTCATATCAAACCTACTATTTGAAAGTAAATGTTTTTTAAGCATAAAAAACTTGGGTCCGAAGACCCAAGTCCGGTTTATTGCTTGCGATTACGAATCATATTAAGTAGTTCATCTACACTTGGCTTATTGCCGGCTGGTGCAGAAACAGAAGCTTCTGCAACCGGGGCAGGTTGTGCTACTGGTGCAGGACGAGCTGGAGGTGCTACTGGTTCATCGTCATCTGTATGAGCAGTTGAAGGTGCGGCGGGAGTTGCCCCTGCCGCTTTATAGAACTGACCAAAACGTGCAGGATCAAACAGCTCACCTTCTACACTTGCTTCGAACATTTCAAAGATCAAGTTTAGTTCTTCTGCTGTAGGTTTCTTAGGCATGAAGTCGTTTAGATTGTACAAGCCAAACTGGGCAACAGCGCCTAGTTCTTCTTCGTTCAAACTACGTTCTTTACGTGCCCATGAACTTGTGCTGTAGTCAGCGTATTGACCTTTAGTGGTCTTGGTAAGACGGAAGTCTGTGCCTTGTGTGAAATCGGTTGGTAGTTCAACCATATCAGGATCCATCAACGCAGTCTTAATGATAGTGAAGATAGATGGGTTGATTACAAATCGACGGATTGGATTCTCAGGAGTAGATTCTTCCTTGAGCGGGTTAGATGTTACAAACCCTTGGAAGAGGTAAGATTTCTTCTTCCAGTACTTACGTGCAGTATCTTCCATACGTGGATCTTTAAACCAAGGACGGATCTCTGCGTGGATAGGACATGTTTCATTCCACATCTCAACGCAAGGAACTTGCACAAAAATTTGTTTATTAGTGTCGCCACCTTTAACGCCAGCGAATGGAATCTTAATCATCTGACGTTCTTTCCAGAAGAAGGTGTTGTTGTCATCACCATCAGGAAGGAAGCGTAGTACTGCGGTTGAATTCTCTGGAATGTTCCAGAACGGATAAATTGCATTATCCATACCGCCGCCGGCTCTGCCGGACTTTTGATCTTGCTCTGCTAGTCGAGCTCTAATTTCAGCCAAAGTTGCCATAATGTTTCTCCTATATTAGCCGTTATGTGCCAAGAGTGACTGTACCTTAAGTAGTACAGTCCCACAATAATACTTGATTCACTCTCTGTAAGTCAAGTCTTTTTCCAATTATTTTGAAAGGATTCGTTCAACTTTAAAGTCCATTGCGGTCTTCTTGATTGATTCAAATACTTCAAGGTCAATTGGAACCTGTGTATCTTCTTTATTTATACGTACAACCTTACGAATCATGTTTCTAATAATTTGGTTGAACTGGTCTTTATTTTCTTGGTCCCAACGATCGTAATGATGTAGTGCTGACTCAATCGCATCTTTGGCTGGTTGGTCAGTAATGTGATTCATCATATATTTTGCTGTATGTTTAATAGCTGTATCGTTATCATTGAAACTTAAATTAATAGGGTTGTCATGATCATTTCTATCCATAGTACTTACATCAAACTTAGGCGTGTTGCGTACAACATCATCTATAGTTTGTAAGGCCTGCTGGCTAACGTCCATTTCTTCTTTTTCTAACATTAGTTGGTGAAGGTATGGTAATGCTGATTCAACTGCTTGACTAGTGATATGTTGGGTAAAAGAATTTTTTAATTCAGCTGAGCGGTCAGCATCTGTTTCTGCTAGTGTTACTTTAAGACCTTCAAAATTCATTCGACGCATTGCGTGTTCAATTGCAATGGTTTTCTTTTTAGCAAACTCAATTAAGCCTTCGGTTTCTTCGTTAACAAAACCTTTTACAGTGGCGTGTCTAATAAACTTACGTAATGCAGTATATTCTTCACTTAAACTTTTAATAGTTGTTCCTGTTTCATCGTACGGATATCCGCCAGCGCCCACGTGACGTGCCATTGCACGGGCACCAGTAAGCCATTTAGGATGAAACTGAAAACGCTCGCCGTCTTTGTTTTCTACATAAAGTGTTTTAATACTGCGACTACGAGAGCCGCGATTTTCTGTATTGATTGACTTTGTATGACGAATAATAAGTTTGCCGCCATTGATGTGTTGATAGCTACTCTTAGTAGTACCAGTCATGTCATGACTTTCTTTAACTGCAATCTGGAACGCAAAATCTTTAGGCTCTAACTTTTTACCGTAATTTTTAACACTAAATCTCATCATAAAATGCTCTGCTGTCTTTTTAGATGAATCGATGAGCTTTTCTATAGCATCAGGATCTCCTGCGTTACTAACGTATAGTTTTAAAGTATTAGTAGATTTATCAAGGAAAATCATGCTATGCAGATCTGTTATAAAGAAACGTTCTGCTTCCTTAACGTTTAATGTTTTTTTAGCGTCAGCATCGCCCATAAGAATTTCGTAATCTGAGCCAGTCAGAATGTCAAAAATTCTTTTAGATACTTGTGAATAGTTAATTGCCATATGTATATTTAGTTAAAGTGCTATGGGCATAGGCATTATCAAATCGTGCGTTTCTACGCCGTTTTGCTTTAATGATTCGTAAAGATTTTGATCATAATTGCTCAAATAATCTATTAAACGAACACAAAGTATAGTTGCCATAATTAAATCGTCTGTTTCGCCTTCCTTGGCCGAAAAACTGTTGCCCTTAGCAACAAAGTTTTTAACTTCTCTTATTAGATTTTTGCTCTTTAGAGTTAGTTTATCGCTTTCAATCCAGTGCTTGAGTGTAGCACATGATGGTAACTTACTTTTATGTGTTGTAGTAAATCCCCTACGTTTGTTACCGGGCTCACTAATAAACAGGCCAGGAATACGATCTTCCCCGTACTCTGTAATAGCTACTAAGGCGGCTTCGCCTAGGGTATTATTTTCTACTGACCAATATACATCCTGCTTGCCTAGCTTTTTTACTTCGTCTACTAAGTAGGTTGTAATACCGGTTAGGATTCGTAATTGTCCCCTAATGTCTGTTTTATTATGTTGCCATTCTGCTACTTGAATCATAGTAGGTAATTCATACACTTGTATTGCCGCCATATCGCCGCCTGTACCTAGACTAGGATCCCATCCACAAACATAACTACGATTAGCTTCAACATTTTTATACCAGCGAACTTGTCCTGCTTTCATGATTGGATCAATACCGTGTAGCATTAATAATTTCATTGGGTTAACTAGTGTTTCATCATTAGTAACGAATTCACACATGTGCTCGCGACGGAAACGCTCTTCACCAATCTTGTAGCGTTCTTCGTCTGCCCACTTCTGATCACGCTCGGGATGTTTTTCCCAAGTAAACTTAATGCCCTTAAAGCCGTTAACACCAATACCAGTATCGTTGCCAAATTCGTCAACTGTTTTTTCTGCACCTTTCCAGATTTGTGCAAACTGGTCATCGTCTTGGTTAGGAGTACTTGTAATAATACACTTACCACCTGTTGATAATGTAGGGCTAATTGCTGTCCAGAACTCTTTGGCAATACGTGGAGGAACGTAAGCAAACTCGTCTAGGTAAACTAGTGTTAAGGACATACCACGACCGGTTGTTTCAGTAGTTGTTGCTGAAACAATACGACTGCCGTTTTCAAATTCAATACTACCTTTATTATAGCTTGTGCTACCTGCACGTATAAAATCATCAACGTGTTCATACATAAAGCGTACACGTTGCATAATTTCTTGCGAGCCCGTATGCTTGTGTGCCGCTATCAGTATTGTTGCATCTGGATTAAACATAGCATACCAAAGTAAGTATGCGGCCGCGCAAGTTGACTTACCCATCTGACGCCCTAGCATATTAATGCTGTAACGATTGTTGTGATAAACGTCAATGAGTTCTATTTGATAATCGTATAGTTCGAATCTAACTTTACCTTTAGTAGGATGCTGTACCCATACATAATTGCTAATAAAATATTTTGCGTCGCTGGCGCATCTAACAAATTCTTCAACTTGTTCGGGCGTAAACCTTTCTTGTTGATAAGGTTTCTTAACTAATACGTATTCTTGTTGTTGTGCCATTATACATGTATTTAACAAATTTGCGGAGGTAAGAAAGGGGACCAAAGTCCCCTTATGATTAAATGCCTGCGTATTTCTTTAATAGTGATAATGATTCTGCAAATAAACCTTGTGATTCTTTAACTTCTTCTTTATCTTTGAGTGCCTTCTTCATTGGTTCTTTCTTATCGCCGTCTTTATCGACGTCTAAGAAATCTGGCTTTGCCTTTTTAGCTTCGTCTAGTTTTTGTGCCTTAAATGATTTATAGCTTTCTTCCATGTCTTCCCAACCCATAGGATTGTCACCTTGGCCAGGAGCACGGCGCTTACCGTACTGGTCGTTACCTTCACCAGTACCTGTCATACCGAAATCTTCTGTATTACCGACTACACGTGGACGGAAATTATTAGTTGTAGCAGGACTATTGCCAAACGGCTCTTTAGCTTCTTCTACGTCTGAGCTTTCAAGTTGATATGCAGTATCACCTGCGATTCCTGCTTGGCGATTGCTTGCAGGGTTTTTGCGAGCGGCTAGTGCATGTTTTTGCCAACCTGCGGCTTCAATTGCTCTATGAGTGTTAGCTAATGATGTAGCATTTCTAACAGAGATAATACCAGTGTCTGGATCATATTCGACGCCAGGTAGACCGGTTAAATCTTCAGAAGGTTGTTCACCTTTCATGTTTACATAGTCAATGTAATCACCTGAGGTAGCACCGGCTTCACTTAAACCAGCCAACTGAAGTATACGAGCAGATTCGTCCACTTCTTTTTCTTCCTCTTCGTGTTCTTCGTGTTCCTCATGATCAGAACCACCTAGCATACTAGATAAGTCTGTTACAGGAACATCAATCTCAATACCGCCAGCAGGTACAAGAGAACCTGCACCACCGCCACCTACGGTCATTGGTGTTACTTCGTGGCTGTCAATATCCATGCCGCCGAGTTTCATCATGTGTAGAACATCTTCTGGGTCAGTCGTGCTAACTGTGATAGTTCTATCTTTGCTAGTGATGGTTAAACTGAAACGCTCTTTTTCTTCTTGTTGCATAGGCATACCCATGTCCATACCACATTCTTTAAGTGCTTGTTCGTTTACTTTAACACCGGCGTGTTTTAAAAGTTTATTAACAGCGGCGCCTACTGTTTGCTTTTCTAAAGCACCAAGGTCCATGCTGTAATCAATTTTAGATGTCATATTATTTTCCTAGTTGATTTCTATCAGGACGTTGGTTACGGCCGCTAATAGGACTAAATGATTTTTCAGACTTTAAAGGCTTAGATGGTTTAACATCTGATCTTTTAGCAAATACTGGCTTACGTTCTTTAGATTGTAAGCCTTTTAAAAATTCTGCATTAAAGTCATCACCAAAGTATTTCTTTTTGTCTTGCTCGATTTCAGCATACTTTGGATCTGTTAAGCGTACATGATACTCTTCTTCTTTAGTTTCTTCTTGTGCTTCTGCTTCTTCTTCTCGCGGAGCATTAGGATTGCGAACTTTAATTTGGGAAGCGTGTACGCATAACATTTTTACAAGCTCTGCTTGTAAAACATCGTAACTTACAGGTAAACGAGTTACTGCATCAATAATATAAATTTCCCAGCCGTTGTTTTCTGGGAAATCAATAGGGTTAGCCTGGAGCATTACACGCTCGGGCTTATTAACTTCAATTACGTCATACTTTTTAAGGTGACGTTCAATACGATCAAGTTTATCATCGTCTAGTTCAAATGTTGTTTTAATTCGAACAGGATACTCTTTTTCGTTTGTTTGTACGTATTCTAATAGAGTTTTCTTCATTATATGCTCCGGATAGTGTTATTTATCAGTTTTGGCTTTCATTTTTAATTTTTTTAGCTAAGGATTCTAGTAAAGCATTTCTATCAGTAACTAAGTACCCTTCACCTTCGACTACTTGACCATTGCCGCCCGTTTTACTGTTTTGTACTTTATCTTTTTCTAATTGTAATTTTGCGGCCTTGAGTTGAAGTTCTACTCTACGTAATTTTGCATCTAATTTGCTATTTTTAGCTGTGATTGCGTTTCCCATCATTTTGCTAGCAACATCAAAAATCATACCGGCATTGCGGTCGTCTACATTCATTCCTAAATCTACTAGCCTGTCATAAGTTTCCATTGCTTTTTTAGCGTACTCGTCAAAATCGACATCGGTACTTTCTATGTCTTTTACTCTTGGCAATGCTTGTTCAATTCTATTAGCTAAGTCTAATGCTTCTTTCTGTTCTTCGATAAGTTGTAATGATTGTTCTACCGGAGGAACATCAATTGGTAAAGGATCAAAATTAACTTGATCTGGCATAGGAGGAACATTAAAGAAATCGTCTAGTTTACGTGTCATCGTTTTTCACCCATTCTGTTGTATATATCCTCTTCAGTCAGAATACGAAAGGTAGCGCCATGATTTTTACACCATGCTTTTGCGGCTTCCCATTTAGCCATATTCAATACTACTGCGGCTTTTTCCTGTTGACTACGTGCTAGCCCGATAACTGCTTGTTTTCTTGGCTTTACTTCAATTACGTCCGTTTTTGTCTGTCCGTTTTTGTCTTTGTACATAATTAAAAAGTCAGGTACATAAAATGTAGGCTTTCCTGTAAATGGATTTACATAAGGAATGCGTAGGCTTTCACTTGCCCAATTAATAACATTTGGATGGTTATCACAATATCTCATTACTGTAAGTTCCCAACCGCTTCTATATGTAGGCTCACCTCTTCCTACATATTTTGTGCTATTTTGAACAGTATAGTAACCCTGTGAATACTTTGCCATTAGACGATAGATCGAGCAACATGGACATTCGTTTGTTCAGTGTCCTCGATGTGTAATTTGTTTGTTGCTGATCTAAGGATGTTAAGTTGATCTATAAACTCTTTGCTTATAGCTAATCCGTTTTCAGAGATTTGTTCGTTAATAACATCTCTGTAATTTTGCCCTGTGATCTGTGTAATGATAAGAATATCATACGCTAACATTTTTGCTATTTGATTTGTTATGCCGCGCTTTTGTAATTGAGCTAGAATAAACTCAAAATTTTGTTGATTAATTGCAATAGGTGTATCAGTGCCTGCTATTGTGCCAGCCATTAGAATCTCCTACCATTTGCGGCATTACCGTCACCGCCAATAAAAGATTGCATAGGTGAATAGGGAGTTTTACTAGGATTAGTTGCCCAGTCTGCTTGTGCAGGTCGTGTGTTTGGTGACTTTTGATTACCTAACCAATAGGCCGCAGAAACTGCGCCTACTGTGGCAAGACCTTTTAAGCCACCTGCTTTATAAGCAGAATAACCAGCTACACCTGCTGTAATGCCACCCATATATTGGCTTGCTCCTGGGATACCTTGAGCAACTTTTCCTGCGGCGCCTAATAGGAATGCAGGATTTTTTAATGCTCTACCTTTTGATGTGGCTATAGCTGTGCCTAATGCAATAGTAGTCCCTATGTTTTGTGGATTGATAGCTTTACCAACTGGAATTCCACCTACACTAAAGTCTTGTGCTTTTTGATATGCGCCTGCAACGTTTTCTTTAAGACTGCTGAACTTTTCTGCTAGTTGATTTTTCCAACTTGCTTTTTCTGCTTCTTGTTTTGCCACTGCTTCGTCAAGGCCTGCAAACTCATCATAGGCCGCCATAGAATCTTGACTGGCATCACCTACTCCAGTTTCGTTCCAGTCGTTAAGGTCGCTAGTATCTTCTCCTGAGAAGCCGCCATCAACTTCTCCAGCTGGAGGTTCTTGTCCACCAGTATTGCTAGCATTTTCTAAACCGGTACCGACCGCGGCTTGAGCTTGTGCATCGCTTTGATAACTAGCGTAGGTTAGTGATGACAGTCCTGGGCGGTTATAACCTGTTGTAGGTTGTTGCCATCTTGTTTCTAGTGCTTCGTATATAACAGTAATAGTCCATTGTGCTGTATCATTGCTAGCATAATCTAATGTATCATGTTGGATTGCTGTTATTTTAGGATTAATGAGTAGGTACTGATCAGCTTTGCCCATCCATTCTCTATTAATAGCAATAGACTTAAAGAAATTATCGTTAGTGTTGTTAATGGCCAACATACCAAAGTTACTTACAAATTGGTCGCTGGTTTGATCTCGTTGTCTAATATGATCTAAGCCAGGATAAGAATCGCTGGCCCAATAAAACTTTTTATATGCTTCTAATACCTTTTCAAATCGACCGCTTACATCATCCTGGAAGGACATTTGTATTGGTTGATATTCGCCTTTAACGTGTATGTGTCGGCGCTTGTTATATTGGTTTAATGTTTGCGTGTCAAAATTTAGATCCGGTAACTGAACTGTTTTAGCAACATTAGTCATAGATCCGACTAGGTCGTTGCCGTCTAACAATTCTTGTATCTTAGGATCAGGATTGTTTAACATGAACTCAACAGTCCAGTTAAACTTCATTCGTGGGATGTTAGTGAGCCAAACACTGGGGGTATTATACTCCCCAGTGTCGTACTCATTTGTGCCTACGTATTCTGTAACGTGGTTTTTGAAACCAAGGACTAAAGCCATTTAAGCCAATCCTTAGAATGCGTTGGTTGCTGTGTCGCCTTCGTTCAAGCCGCGTAGAGCAACGCCGCCACCAAGAGCACCAAGCTGACCTGGTAGGTTAGCAAGAACAATGTTACCGATATGATAATCAGCACTATCGTACTGAATACTTAGTGTAATTTGAACAGCGTCGTTACTAGTGTAGTTCATTTCACCGTAGTTAACATCAGTAATGAAACAACCGTTAATAGACCATGTGTCTAAAACGCCGGTTACATCATCTTGACTGCCATCTAGTGTTTGAATTAACATACCGAACTTATAGTTAGCACCTGCACGGGCCGCGCTTTGCTCAGCAATATCAATCTGACGACCAATTTGTGCCGCAATTAAACTTGCAACGTTGTTATTGATATCATCACGGATTGTAATGCTTAGTGGTTGCCATGTGTGCTTACCAGCTAGGTAGATTTTACTGTTGTAAACGTCTACTTCAACAGCCTGGGTTTGCATGTTAGGACGACCACAGCTTACGATTTGGCTAGTAAATGTACTTACTAGGGGTAGCTCAGCACCGCCGACACCTAAGAAGGATACACGGAAGCGATAAGCTAATTTAGGCATTAGTACAGGTAGTTCACCACCAGGTACGCCGAATTTTGATAGTTGTGCCATTTAGATTAACTCCTTTACGGACATAATTCTATTTATCCTATTCTTCACCAAAAAATTAAATACCCATAAAAAAGCCCGGATTTCTCCGGGCTAAAGCGCCTTTTCGGCGTCTGTCTTCCCATCCCTGGGTTGTTTATAGTGTACCTGTATTGACTAAGCGGATTGGAATGTAGATAAATTCTGCGGCCTTTGTTGGCTCAATCGCAATGTCAATCCATAGTTCGTTAGCATCAATACGGCTTGGTGTGTTGTTTGTATCATCGCAAACTACTACGAAGTCATAAACACCACGCTTCTGACGAATATCAGCTAGGAAGTTGTCAAATAGTGTCTTAACGTTACTACGTGTTTTTTGATCGTTAGGTTCGAACACAAACGGACGAGCTAATGGGTCAAACTGTTCACGTAAGTAAGCAACTAGACGTGCTACGTTTACGCGGTCTAATGAGCTTGCGATTGGGCTTAGTGTCTTCTGACCCCAAACAACAAGACCTTGACCTGGGAAGTTAACTAATGGGTTTACTTTGTTAGCGTATAGTGTATCACGTTGACCTTGTGTTAGTGCAACTGGTACAAATTCGCCTTCATTGTTTACATAACCAAAGTTAGCGCAGTTAGCTACAACACCGCGTGTTAAACCAGCTGGAGCAAACCATGGATAGCTCACATTGTCGTTGTATGCGTATGTACGTAGAACTGCATGGCTAGCAGGAGCAGTAACATCATAACCGTTTAGGTCAGTTGTTAGAACTGATGGATAGTATACTGCGGCTTCGCTTGACTTAGTAACAATACCGTCTTCGCCGTTTGTACCAGCGTTAACACCAGTTACCCAATCAATTAAGCCTTGTGCATCTGTGGTTAGACGTAATGGGCTGTCAACAATAACAAATGCTGTTTCTTTACGGTCTACGTTTAGAGTTAACATTTCGTCAATTAGTTCAGGGTAGCCAGGTGCCGCAATTAAACTAAAGCGTATTGTTTCTTCGCGTAGTTTTTGGCATTCTGTTACTGCCTTTTGTAAAGCAACAACTACACATTGACGTTGTGCTTTGCGGCCCATGTAAGGAGCGCCTGCATTAGGACCTGCACTTATGTTACCGCTGATAGTGTTCCATTTACCTGTAGCGGCATTGTACTTCTTAACGTTGTAAGTAGATACCATGCTGTTCCATAGCAACATACCATCTGGGTAAATTTCTGGATCAGGTGTGTCTTCTAGATCGTATGGAGTTGCACCACCGTTATCACTTGTATCACCTGCTGTTGAAGTTAGGTCAGCAAATAGAACACCCTGTGGTGTTGTTTGATCTGCATTATTACGTAGAATCCACTCGCTACCATTGTAACGTTTAATTTGTGGATAATTTTCAATATCGTTAGTATCAACCCAAATGTCGCCTGTACTAGCACCTTCTGGTTCAGCTGTATCAATGGTTACTTCACCACTTACTGGTCTCCACTTACCGGCTTGCTTGATGTAAATGTCGGCTTGTAAGTCTGGATTATACCATAGCGTACCGTCTGGTGTTGTACCTTGAGGTGCTGTTGCACTTGCTTCATAAACTAATGTTGACCATGTTGAGCCATCATAACGTTTTAGACTAAAGCGAGCGGCATCTGCATCGTAGTTAGCATACAAACTACCTACTACTAAAGAAGAACCAAAACCAGTTGTTGCGGCGGCATCATCAATATAAGCCTTAACTGATAGTTCTGTAAATTGTCCAGTTGTTGAGCTGTAACGCTTAACTGCTGGTGCAAAACCGCTGTTAGGAGTTGTTAACTTAAACCATACGTCACCGTCGTTAGGAGTAGGAACTTGATAGTGAGGGGCCGCTGTTACAGTTACTGAATGACCCATTGCTTGTGTTAGGGCTCCTGTTGTAACTTCAGACCATGCGCCTACAACTTTTTTATAGTATTTGTTATCAGTGTTTGCCACTGATACTGCATAGTCGCCGTCAGAGCCTAAGTTGCTTAGTGGAGCACCGTTTTGGCCTGCCTGAGAAGCAGTATATACATGTACTGCTTTTGCTACCCAGTCGTCACCGTTACCTTCAAATAGACCCCATACTGTATCTGCTGTATCTAACCAGTATGTACCATTTGTTGGTGGACCTTTTGGTTCTACTGCATTAGGCTCTAATTGACCTACATCAATGTCTGCACGTAAAACATAAGCACGGTTAGCAATGCCTAAGTAGCTGTATGTTGCTAATAAACCGTATTCGTTTAATTCGTTACCATGTTGTGGTGTACCGTTTAATGTTTTGAAAATCGGTGTACCAAATAATTGTACTAACTCTCGTTGGCTAGTAACCAGTACTGGTTGGGCGGCCGCTGACTTTGCTGTTTTTGTAGCTAAACCAGTCCCGCCAGGTACTGTTTTGTCTTGTGCTGTTGCTAAAATAATTAAGGGTACAGTACCGTTACCTGCGGTAGCATAGCTACTCTCATCAATAACTGATACTGCAACGCCTGGGGAAACTAGTGTTGGCATATTCTTTTCCTTGTTCGATCCATATATGGATTACTCCAAATATTTATCGTATTTTAAGGAAAAGCGGGTTATTTAGCCAAAATTTAAAAATCAGCAATCAGGCCTGCACCGCTGTTTTAGCTAATAGTGCTTCAACTTGGACAAAAAGCTCGTCTAAACTGCCATTATTGTCTAGCTCTGAATCAAACTTTGTACCTATCCACGAAGTTTCACTAGCATGGATCCCTAGCTTTTTAATTTTGTCTGAACTTATGGCCCAAGTTAGGTTACCTCGATCTCCGCGATTCATGCTTTCTGCGGCATCATACCACTCTGGTAATGGACCACGTTTAACCCATACGATCATCCCGCCCGCATCTTTGATAGCTTTGATTTCATTAGGAAATCGGCAATCACTTATAACAACATCGTCTTTGCTGGTACGCAGTTTGTTTTCTAAACTAGCAATCCAAATGTCGTCATGGAAGCCTTTGCGGCATACTTCTGTGCCCCAATATTGCAGTACCCATCGTGGTGTAAGTTTAGGTATATTCAATCGTTCTGCCCACCACGGGTCCACTTGTTCGCGCCATTCACGTGCTTGTTTAGTACGGCCTTCAACCATATCTCTATCCCAACCAAATACAGAACTAACTGCATCTTTAAGTGTGTTAGCAAAGCTCTCACGCCTAAATTGATGTGTGTTAACTAGATAGTCTGCAATAGTATCTTTACCGCTACCAATGAACCCGCAAATTCCTATAATCATAGTGACCCCAATGTGTGTTCTAGCCAAACTTTGCACTCTAGCCAAGTTTTATATCTATGTGCCTTACCGCCGGCACGTTCCCATTCTTCGCAATTACTTTTACGGTCGTCAATTAATATATCGCCCGGATTCCGAACGTGCATATATTTCTGATGACTGTATGGTCCTAGAAATACAGGAACATCTGGAAAGTATTCTTGTCCCCAAAATACCTTGTCCTGTACTGCCCATGGCATATCATTTCCGTGAGGAATAGCACTTAAAAAGTATAAGCCACAATTATTTTTCTTAGTGTATGTTCTACACCAATCGACTAAATCATATGCGCCTTCTTTGAGTGGGAGTTTTGAATACATACGTTGGTCGTCTTTAAGTCTACGCCAAGTAGTATCAGGAAGCATTTCCCCTTCTTTCCATTGGGGTTGCTTTAAGTATGCACGAGCATAGCCCATCCAATCAGCTACAACATCGTCCATGTCTAAGTAGATATCCATACAAGTATTTTATACTTGATGTCAAATTTTGTCTACAAATTAATTAGCCAATAACAAAGGTATAAGGTGTACCGCCTTCTACCCATTGTATTAAATCTGTTTCTAATTTTTCGAGTTCTGCAAGTGCTTCTTGCTTTAAGGCATCGCCATTTAGTTGACCTCCGCCTTGGGGCCCTGCAATTTGACTGAATTTGCTACGTGCTTGTCCTAGCATCATTTTAGCTTGTGCTAGTGCATAGTCACGTAACCACGGGCCGCCATACGGATCATCTAATAGGAAATCCTCCGGGCGGTGCATATAGACATGAAGAATACACTCGTCGTCGGTTCTGATATTGCGGTGTAGTAGGATCTTGTGCTGTTGCGGGTACCACGTAAACAACATATGGGCGCCGAACATACGTCCTAGCATTTCACGATATTGTGTGTATAGTTCGTAAGTAGCAATACCGCCTGCACGATAAGAGCTTAATAGATAGGTATTTAAAAAACCTGCTTCGAATGGTTCAATGTCTTGTCCTGCTGTAGCTAGGCCGCCTGCTACACGACGATATACCACACGTACTTCCATGATTTCGTTAGGAAGAATATATTCGCTTTCACCTGGAACTAAGGGCAGTACAATAAATGCTTCTTCAACAGAGCGACTACTACGCTGACGGAATTTAGACAACGCCTTGTCAATAGCTAAATCGTAGTGCTCTCTATCTAGCTCTACGTCTACCATTCCCCCGCCTAAACGGAGTTCGATTTCTTTAATTATGCTTTCACGGGCCATATATACACCAAATGTTAATCTAGTATTTATATGGCCCTGTGGGCTTATTTGAATACTTTAAGAATCAGAATGTCTGTGCTCAAACGTCCGTTTAGCTTAATATCCACAGCTTTGATACCGGCCATAAACTTCTTAGTTTGTGCTTTTGTAACAGTCATAAACTCTTTGATCTTTTCGGCGGGCTTACGGATAGTTTTTTGGATACTTTCTACTTCGTTGTATCCTGTAATACTAGTACCTTTGATTCCTAGGCCTCCAGGAAATTCGCTAACATAGCGTCCAATCTTGCGAGTCTTAGTGTTAAACACCCATACTTCAGATGCACCTGGAATAGTAACAGGCTTTGCGCTAGATACCTTAAGTTCGTTGTCATCGACTTTGTACTTAACTTTAGCAACAATTTTATCAATGCTCTTAGGTTTAGCTTTACGTGGCTTACGTTGTACCTTTTTAGTGGCTACATAGCTTTCAATATCCTTAAGGATAAGATGGTATGCTTTTATTAGAGCCTTGAGTTGCACCTTAGTAAAGTTACTGTAACCTTCTTTGAGTTGTGGATCTTTACCTTCAACGGCTTCTTCAAGCTCTGCAATAGTACGAGCAAATAATTGAGGCAATTTTGCGGCTTGGACTTGCGGCAAGTTAACTTCTTTGAGATAAGCAAATGCACTGATATTATCTTCCTTGCAACCGCTAAGGACAAAATCATCAATCCGTCCTTCAATTTCACCGGCGGTTTCGTGCATTATTTCTCGCAAGCGATCTTGAATGTTTGGCTTGTATACTACTTCTTCTTTTTCAACTTTGGCTTGTGGTTTTTCGACCGGGACTCGTCGTAGGGCACGAACAACATGACGCATCTCTGTCATGTTCGCTTTCCAACCCATGCGAAGCATCCGACACAACCAACCAATAGTACTAGACATACGGTCAGGGTTATTTTTAACTGCACTGGCTAGCTTTTTACGCTTAGGCATGGTTTCAAGCCAGTTAACAATAAATTCAATAGCCTGCTTGTTATCGCAGTTATAGTTATACCAGTTAAATGATTTTAGAAGAGCAGTCTTTCGATTACTGGGCATTGCTTCTTTTTCCCAAATCGGCTCATCGCCAACAAATTTGCCATCACCTGCACGAGCATGAATTTGTTTAGGGCGGGCGTGGGGGTCTACGGGACGTTTAGTTGCCATACGAATCTCCAGTAAAAGTCATATTATATATCCGTTTTCAATTTTTGTCAATCTATTTGGATAGTGCTGACATCATTAGCAACATTTCCAATTCTGTAATACTTTCGTTTATTTGGGCTACAAGATCTTTATATTGTTGCCCTGGCGGGCGTTTTGTGCGTCTAAGCTCTACTTCCATATTACCCAACTTAGCTACTTGGGTACTAATGTTAGACAGATACTTAGTAAGTTGCCCGGTTTGCATTACTGAGCGAATGCCAATTTTACGCAAGTTATAGGAAATATCAGTCCAATCTAAGCTAGAATTTAGTTGCATTTTGCTATTATAACACCAAACTTATTAACTGTCAAATCAGGTAAATATTGTAATAAGGAATAGTTATGCCACGTTTGCGTTTATATAAACCAGAAAAGGGTGCAGATTATAACTATATCGATCGTGCAGTACGTGAGCAGTTTGATATAGGTGGTACTGATGTTTTAGTACACAAATATGTTGGCCCTAAAAAGTCAGACAAGGACGGTAATCCCATACCTACAGATGAAACAACAATTCAAGATGTGTTGTTTTTAGAAAATCGCGACCGTAAGTATGATCCTGACATTTATCAACTAAGTGGTGTTTACAACGTTAGCGATAGCGACTTTGATTTAAGTCAATTTGGTTTATTTTTAGCTAGCGATACTGTCTTTATTACCCTCCATTTAAACGATATGATTGCTCGTATGGGTCGTAGAATTATGAGCGGTGATGTAGTAGAACTCCCCCATCAACTTGACGATACTGCATTAGATCCTGATGGTAATAAGAAACCCTTAAAAAAGTTTTATGTAGTACAAGATGCACAAAGAGGCAGTGAGGGTTACAGCCAAACGTGGTATCCTCATATTTGGCGTATTAAGTGTACTCCATTAAATGACAGTCAAGAATTCAAAGACATTCTAGGAGATCTTAACGATCCGGATAGCATTGCGGTTAATCAAACTGGTTTATTAGAAGCATTAGAAATTACTGATGAAATTATTGAGGCCGCAATTAAAAGTAGTCCTACTCTTGAAGCAGATACTAGTATGCTGGTTAATGGCAAGGAACCTCCTCCTACATGGGATTACGGCTGTGAAGTGCCAACAGGTGATACATTTCCAAACAATCCCGTTAATGGACAAATGTTCCTACGCACAGACTACGAGCCTAATAGATTATTTGAGTTTAGAGATCAACGCTGGTTTAGACGCTATGACAATGTAGACATAAGTACATGGGAATCGCGCACTCTTAACGCAGGTCCGTTTATTCATAATCCTCGCACTACTGTAGTAGGTGGCAATGAATTTGCAGAACGTCAGGCAATAAGTAAAGTAATTACACCTAAGGCAGATAATTAATGGAACATTTTTATGATTCACAAGTCAGAAGATATCTCGAACAATTTATAAGATTGTTTAGCGGATTGTCTGTTCGCATTGGTGTAGACGAACACGGCATTGAAACATTCCAACGTGTACCTGTACGCTACGGTGATTCTAGCAGAATGGCTAGTGCTGTATTGCGCCAAAATAGCGAAAACTTTATGCAAAGTGTTCCGGCAATGGCTGTATATATCAGTGATATGGCATTAGCGGATAATCGTAGAATGAACCCTACTCATCAAGAGAAGGTACAAGTATACGAGAAAAAATATAATCCAAGTACAGGAAAATATGTCAGCGGCCAAGTTGGTGATACATATACTATTGAACGCTACATGCCTGTTCCTTACGATTTAACAATAAATGTAGATGTATGGACTAGCAATACTGAACAAAAATTACAGTTGTTAGAACAATTACTAGTACTATTCAACCCTAGTGTAAATATTCGTTCTAGTTCAAATGCTTTTGATTGGTCTGCACTTACTTACGTAGAGATGAAAGGTTTAACTTGGTCAAGTAGATCTATTCCTATAGGTACAGAAGATAATATTGATATTGCCTCACTACAGTTCCATGTTCCAATTTACATTAACCCTCCTGCTAAAGTTAAGCGTATAAACATTGTTCGAAACGTAGTGTTCGGTAATGCAAGTAATACATCTAATTTCCAAGGTTCTACTGGTGGTACTGGTGGTACTGGTGGTACTGGTAACCAAGACGGCAACGGTGCAGGACAAGGTATGTCAGGATTTTTTACTAGCGTTAGTTTCCGCGGACATAAAATATTTGTAGAAGACGATCGTGTATACTTATTAACCGAAGCAGGAGGTACTGCTTATGGTGATTGTGATTGTGCGGCAGATTTGCCTGCAGACCGTCCTAAACTAATGTGGCACGATGAATTAAAGCCGTACGGCGAAATGCGTCCAGGAACTAGTCATATTAGATTACGCAAGTCTGGTATGCTACCGGGGCATAATTGTGACGGAGAGATTATTGGCTTGATTGACTTTAATCCAGAAGATGACAATACATTGATCTTTACATTAAATCCAGACACATTGCCAAGCGATACTGTTGCTCCTGTGAATGGTATTATTGATCCAACTAAAGATTGGCCGGGTCATGGCCCATTGCCAGAAGCACTTCCTGGCCAACGTTACTTAATTATTAAAGACTTACCATTTACTAATTACTGGACCAACTTAGAAGCATACGCTAATGATATTATCGAGTTCAATGGAAGCGAATGGTTTGTTAGTCGTAGCCATCAAGAACTAACCGCTTGTATTTTAACTAACAGTTATACCATGAAAAAATATGAATGGATTCCTCCTGCCGCAACCGATAATCAATGGATACACGGTAAGTGGGTAGATGTTTATCAAGGCCTGTATGGTGTAGGAAATTGGCAGGTATATCTATGAAACAAATACACGCTTGCGGTGCAATAATATACTGTACTTCTACTAACAGAATATTAATGCAACTACGATCTCATATTTGTAACTTTCCTCTCACATGGAGTTTGTGGGGAGGAAAAGTAGAAGAAGGTGAAAGACCGTTTCAAGCATTACAAAGAGAATTACAAGAAGAACTTAAGGTCATGCCCGACATGATTAAAGTTTATCCATTACATCAATATAAAAGTAAAGACAATTATTTTATATATGATACATTTTGTTGTTTAGTAGAGGAAGAGTTTATTCCTGTATTAAACAAAGAGTCTGCAGGCTACTGCTGGGTTAACACCGGATGCTGGCCAAAGCCGTTACACAATGGTGCTAAGAATTTACTTTTTAGCAAGACTTTTAGACATAAGCTAGATGCTATTATTGCCCATATACATAGCGAAGACTATGACAGCAAAGATATTGCCTTTCCCTGTACAGCCGCAAGCAATTAATAAGCCCCTTGTACACAAAAGTTTTGAGCTTATCCATTGTTGGGATAGTCAGTTTAAAAACCCTTACCTTAATACATTATACCAAGACCATATACCATATGTACAAAGATGGTACTATGAAATCTCTCATGCCTTTAACGTTGAAAAATTAAACAACATTTCTAAAATGGTTGTATTCGATGACGATTTTAGAGGGAGATTAATACGTGCTTGTGACTTAGACCTAGAACTTTGCAAAAAAATGATAGAGTTAGAAGAATACTCTATAGTAGGTCAACAATGGATAACTAAGATAAGAAAATGGCGTGGGAAAATCCACGCCAGTAGGTTAGTTGCTTAATTACCTGGTTTAGGGTATTGATCTTTTACTGATTGGATCATTGTTTTCCACGCATCATATCCGCCATGGAACAATGTATCCAGTTGTTCTTCTACACTAGGATAAGCATATAAACGATCCCTAGCATAGCGCATTGCATCATATTCTGCTTGCAATTCTGCTACTTTTTCAAGGCAAGCTGATTTACTTGGTTTTGGAACAGAATCTTCCATCCAATCAATTGATTCGTACTCATCGTTGGTCATTGACCAACGAGCGGTTGGTGCTAACACTATTAGTGCATCACCTATGCCGAATCTTTTTTCTACTCTCATATTTGGATCTAGTGGCATAATAATTCCTTTGTATTTTTAATATTGTATTTAAGCGTTAGGGGGTGTTGGCCAATTAATTGATTCCATTATCAATATATCTGTAGGCCAGCATTGCGGAGAGCTAGTTGTAGGCAAGTCTCGTAGTGCTTGTCTATAATTTTTCCATGCTTGTGGTACTGCTACACCATTTTCTAAAGACTTTACTACAATCCAATCAGATAAAGCAAGTCTTCGGTCACGTTCTTCACGCAGTAATCTCATAGGCTCTGCCGCACGTAGTTGTGCTATTACAGGGTTAATCTCTGCCCAAGTAGGTTTGTATTCATTAGCACCCCATTCTGCATCTGCCCATTCTATATAATCGCCTCTATTAACCCATGACTTATTAGGGGCTAAGATGTTTAAGGCTTCTTTAACATAATCCATCATGATTTTATTTCCTTAATAATATATTACACAATACCCATCACCGCCATGGCCGCATGTTTGGCCACCAAAAGCATGTGTTTGATAAGTTGATCCGGTTTTAGGTAAATCTGGGTCTTCAGCAAATGGTGGTGTAGTTCTACTACCAGTATATGTGCCGCCTAGTAGTACAGTAGTATGTACATATCCAGATCCACCACCGCCGCCACCCATTATATAGCCATTGCCGTAGCTACCGGAGCCACCACCAAAATAGCCACCACCGCCTCCGCCACCATAAACGTTACCTTGTACTGATCCGCCTTGCAATGATGATCCACCACCACCGCCTGTATTGTTACCATTGCCTCCGGTACCACCTGCGCCAGGGCCGCCCCCTGTACCTGCGTAAGTATAAATTTCACAATAACCGTGTTCTCCTTCTACTCCACCGCCTGCACCACCATGGCACCATTGGTTCCAATTTGTAGTGGATCCTCCGCCTGCGCCTCCGCCTGCAATTAATAAAGGCTGTGAACTTCTAAAAATACCGCAGTAGCCACCGCCCCCGCCGGCATATTGATTATCGCCGCCCGAAGTGCTAGAACCACCGCCGTATGGAGCATTAGTTGCACCAGGAGTTCTATACCCCCCTCTCGGAACACGTATAGTAAGTACTTCACCCGGAGTTACTGGTATGAGGCCGTCACTAAATCCTCCTGCACCTCCCTGTGCCCCGTGAGTCCAACCGCCAGCACATCCACCACCCCCGCCGGCTCCCCATATTTTTGCCCATACATAAAATACATTTGCTGGCACAGTCCAGCTTTGATCACCGCCAGTATAGCTCCATGTTGCTTTGGTTTTATTTGTAGGAGTTTTGAATCCTTGGAAATTCAAAACCATATCTTTATTACCTATAACTTTTAGCCCGACAACTGAATCAACGCCCGGGCTTGCATACACTCCACCTTCGGATATTGAGCTATTAATTTCATTTGCTACTAAAAATCCTGCGGCAGGAATACCGCTTGATCCAGATACACCATATACAGAACTAAAAGCCGCAAAATTGTTAACTAGTTCTTGCTTAGATAATACTCTATTATAAATTAATACGGCGCCTACTTGTCCTACCCAAGGATAAGCGTTTGCGCCAGTACCAGAACCGTTTGGTTCGTTACCTATTGTTAAACCTGTTGATGGGTTAGTAGTAGTTCCATTATTTAAATTTGTAGCAACATACATACGCCAAACAGAGTCAGACATTGTTAATGAGTCGTTGGCAACATAATTGCCATCGTTATAATATAAGTATTCACCTGATCCGTCTTGGTGCCAAAGACCGGTAGGACTTTGATATAAATCAATATAGTTCTCGCCGTCAGCGTTTTTAATTAGACCTCTCCATGCACCCGTACCACCTGTACTTTTTGCCCAAATACAAATAGTATATCCTGTTCCGTTTTGACTGGTTTTTAAGTTGTAATAAGCCGATGATACTTTTGCATATAACTTGTTACCAGATCCAGTGCTGTTACCTGTAAAGTTACCAAAACCGTTTGTACTATCCCAGCTTACATTGCCCTGGATTATCCAATCGTTGCCTTTACCACTTAAATCGGTCACAGTTGTACCTGATCCGTTATAGCTAGCAGAATCTCTCGGATCAATGTATGATACTAAACCTGATCTAACAACATTACGTGGCATAAAATTCCTTTATACTATACTTATCAATAATAAATGCAGACGAATCCGTCGCCACCTGGATTACAATAATCCCCACCTACTGCAAATTCAGTGTATGTAGATCTATACTTGGGTAAGTCATTATCCCAATGAAAGGCCGGTCTATCGTATGCGCCCGAAAATGTACCGCCTAAAAGGACTGAACTGTGTACGTACCCAGAACCACCGCCACCTCCGCCCATGTTACCTGCGCCGCCGTAACTGCCCGCACCGCCTCCATAATAGCCACCACCACCTCCACCACCGTATGGGTTTCCGTTAGTGGATCCTCCTTGATATGCGCTTCCTGCTTGGCCGGTAGTATTGCCGCCTGTACCTCCTGCGCCACCACCTGATTGTGTTCCTCCTCTACCAGCTTCGGACAATGTATTAAGATCATATCCTGTTTGACCAGTTATTCCTCCGCCGGCGCCTCCATGTTGTTCGTGATTAAATCCGCCCGATGTTGTACTTCCGCCACCACCACCGCCGCCTGCAACCAAATATACAGTACCAGCTACTAGCACAGCCGCATATCCACCACCGCCGGCGGCGTATTGATTATCGCCGCCCGCAGTACTAGAACCACCACCAAAAGGAGCGTTTGTTGTGCCCGGTTGATTGTTTCCTCCTCTTGGTACTCTAATAGTTACCGTTTGTCCGGCTGAGACTGGTATTAATCCCCTGGTATGGCCGCCACCGCCGCCGCGGCCTCCGTGATTCCATCCACCTTGACATCCGCCACCTCCCCCGGAACCCCATAATTTACAATATATGTGTGTTACTCCAGTAGGTACTGTCCAAGTTTGATCATAAGAGCCTGTTTGAGCTTCATTATAAAAGAAAGCCATAAACACTTTATTATTTGGCGTAAATGTCTCGCCTTCAACCTGTAAATAAAAATCACCAGGAGCAATTTGTTCTACCTGCTTTGTACTGGTATTAAATCTAAATCCGTTAGTTCCTTGAGGCGATCTAATTTGATCAACTTTAATAATGCCTGGCATTCTATTTCCTTAATAATATATAATAATTAAACCTTCGCCGCCGTAATTACCAATATCACCGCCATGTGCTATATTAGCTTGTTTCCCGCCGTTCGCTTGATAATCAGGATCTTCTGTTAAAGGTGGAAACTGTCTGTGACCTGTAAAGGTTTCGCCCATTAAAATTCTAGGGTGTAAAAATCCAGATCCGCCACCACCGCCGCACATTACTGCGCCACCCTGAGTGTGACTACCTGCACCACCGCCATAGAAGCCACCGCCACCTGTTCCGCCATACATATATCTGCCAAAAGCATGACCACCTTGTAAGAACAAACCTGCGGTTCCTTGATGACTATTATGAGCAGATGAACCGTGTCCACCACCAGACTGGCTTCCTCCACCGCCTGCTTGATCACGTGCTTGATAATCCCAGTTAACTGCGCTAGACCAGCCGTTTTGTCCTCGAATTCCTCCGCCAGCACCTCCCCTAGGCCAATGATTCCATGTTCCGCTATGGCTTCCGCCGCCGCCGCCGCCACCGGCTATTATCATAGGTAGGCCTCCACTAAAAACAGCAGAATATCCACCTCCACCTCCACAATATCTATGATCCTGTGGACCGTATGCACCTGTAACTTGTTGTGATGGTACATTTGGTTGGTTGTCTAAAATCATACCGCCGCCACCTTGAGCTACTGGCTTTCCGTAAGGCGGTAATGAAATGCCGCCAGGAGCAACAGAAATAGATAATACATCGTCAGGCGATACTCTTAATAATCCCCTACTATGGCCGCCTGCTCCGCCTTCTGCACCATGTGTCCAACCACCTTGCTGGCCACCACCGCCACCAGAGCCCCACACTTTAATGTATACATAAGACACCCCAGGTGGCACGGTCCAATTTTGACTTCCGCCGCTTGCAAAAGTGTTAAAAACAACTTTTTTACAATCAGTTGGCATAACTACTCTACCGGTTTTTTTAAAGTTAAAATTTCCCGGACCTAAAAATGTAGCAGTCCCCCAATAAGGCGATAATGTCTGTATACCAACATCACCGGTAGTACCTTGTACTTGATCAACCCTTACAAAACTAGTTGTTGCTTGACTTACAGGAATAGGCATTATACAATCTCCATAACACATAAATTAGAGATTGCTCTCATATCGCCACTGCTTCTATCATTAATACGCAAACTTCTAACACTATCGCCCCAAGATGCGTTAACGCCTACTTGATATCTTCTAGTAGCATTTGATCGATTATCAAAATCTTGTTGTTGCAAGAAAAAATTACACATTTTATCAGCCGCATCCCAGTTCATATAAACGGTATGTAACCCACCAACCACGTTACTATTTTGTTGTAGTGTAGACATTGATCCTGGGGCATAAGTTACAGCACCTGTATAGTCTGATGCAGTGACCGCCGCCGGGGTTGGACCCAGTGAAAATTGTCTTGCTGTAATATTGAGCCCGTCTCTTAAAAATCCAAAACTTGTAACATGTGGTTGATTAATACTAATCATTGACGTTAAAAGAATTTTAGAAGTAGCATAAACTGGTTTAAAATCAATGAACATATCAGGAATGGCACTTAGTTCAAGAGTATAGTTTAAATCATAATAGTTACCTACTGGTGTTTCTGCGTAAGCAACTTGAATTACTAATCCTTCAGCCGAGAATGCACCAGGTACTTCACCTTTAAGGGTAGTACCAGATGTAATCTTAATGTTAGCGCCTGTTGCACCGTCTAGACCAACGGGTTGAAGTGTACTCATACCGCAATCTCCATTATAGTAAAAGTACTAGAACCTCTCATATCATTCGAATCTCTATCGTTAATGTAACAGTTTCTTGTGCCGCCCGACCAAGACGCAGAAGCCGCACATGTATATGTAATGGTACCAGTTGTACCAGGATAATATCTACCCATGATAAAAAATGTACGCAGATAACTATCACTATCGTCGCCAAAATAAGTAGTTGTTACCGATCCGTCACTGTTTGTATTGGTTAAGTTATATATGTTAGCACCGTTGGCTTTGAAACCAAATGTACTTACATGACGTCCGGTTGCTTGAATGTTAGCTCTTAACAATAACCAGCTGTTTGAATATTTTGCCGCAAAAGCAATAGACAATTCTGGGATGTTAGCAAGACTATCACTAAACACATTTTGTCTATTTCTAGAGCTATTAACCCATGCTGTTTGTACTACCATTCCTGGCGCCGCAATTTGCCCAACTGTAGGAGCTTCTAAAGAGCAATTGGGTTTTAAGTAAATATAACCAGCACCGGACCCTGTACCACCTAATCCATATGTTGTTTGGCTTCGGGCCCCGCCGCCGCCATATACTAAATCGCTTCTTGCTCGCAAGTTACTAAATTGAATAGTACTCATTGTGTTATCTCCATGGCACTGATAGTACTTGTGCCTCTCATGTCATACGACCATCTATCATTAATTAGTAACATATATCCACCTTGACCGGCCCAAGAACAAGTTGCTCCTATAGAGTATGTTTTTAAAGAACCATCACCCGGAGTATAAACATATTGCATTGAAAATTGATATACTTGTTCTTGTCCTGCAGAGTTGGTGTTTCTTGATGTTGTTTGTTGCGCCGCCGTTGTACCACCGTACCATAAATAGCCGCTTGTATTAGGCGCGGCTGTTCCTACATATTGTGTAACTATTGCACCAGCGGCATTACTATTTCCTGTTGCGTCCCACATTGTGGCCCCGTCAACTAAAAATCCAAAAGATGTTACATAAGGAGCATTAGCACATATTGTTGCCGTTAATAAAACTTTACTATTACCTCTATAACAACGAAAATCTAATTCTGTTCCTGGAACTAAAGTTAAGTTGTCGTTTCTAACACCTAACCTACTGGGACCTAGATGCTTAAATTTAACTTGAGCAATTTGTCCGGGACATTGAATAGAACCTCCAGTCCCGTTTATTGACGTTCCTGCTTTAACATTAATTGTTCCAGAACCGCCCAAGGCAGTAAAGTTGTCAACGTTAAGATAATTACTCATTGTGCAATCTCCATAGCAACCCCGTAACTAACTCCTACCTCATATGAATCTTGTCCAGAACTACTGTATGTTCTATTTAACCAACAGGTTACACCGCCGCCGTCGGCTCGTCTAAAGCCAGGACTATAAGACTGCGCTTGATCAGATCCTGGCATATCTACCCACATCATTGTTAATTGGTTTGGTGTAGAACTATGATCGCCCATATCATAGTTAGTGGCGCACATACCGGCCCAACGTCTAGGATATGATTCATTCATAGTACTAATAAAAGGCTGTTCATCTTTTAACAAATTCCAAATACTATTGTATTCCATTTCATAGTTTACAACAAACTTTACAAAAATAGCAGAACTAGCATACAGCGGCTTTATTCTTAATTGTAGTTGACGAATAGGAGTCCATGATTGAACATAGTCATTTTGAGTATAGTTATAATAACTTGTTCTTACATCTGTTCTTGAAAAAGCCGTTTGAATTACCGAACCTGGGGTTACTATACTTCCGGCTTCTCCTAGAATTACATGACCTGAGGGTACGTTAATCTGATTGCTTGATAATGCTGTTAGTGATCCTACTTCTGTAAAACTCATGCCGCTATCTCCCATGCTATACCAATACTTACACCGTTCTCATATGCCCATTGGCCTGTACTGCCTAAAGTACGATTTAACGCAAATGTGTAAGTATTGCCGTTAGAACATCTTATCGCTGGTGCATAAGTTACAGATGCAGTAGAGGCAGGGCTATCCCAATACATCATGTGATGTGTGGCTGGTGTACTATTATCGTCACCATCATACACGCAAGTATGATAACCGGACCAGCGGTTATTGCCTGCATTTAAGTTGTACCCGCCTGGCGCTAAACTACCATTCTTATGTATAACAAATACATTGTTATGTTGAATTTCGCCAAACATTGTCCATTCACACAAAATAATACTACCGGCACGCTTAGGACTAATAGTCAAATTCATATCAGTAATTGTTGTACCGTTGCCCGTAGGAGGCGATGACCAAGTAGATCTATTATTTTGTTTATTAATTACAGTTTGAATAACCATTCCCCTTGCAACAAACGCACCGGCCGCGGCGCCAACTAATCTTGTATCCGGAGTTACTTGGATAGCACCGCCTAGGCCGCCAGGGGCCATAATCATGCCTGTGACTAAGGTACTCATTGTGCAATCTCCATAGCTATTCCCATGCTAACACCTGTTTCGTTACTGTCTCCGCCCCAACTGTTAAGAGGCCTATTCAACGCAAATGTATAACTGGTATTTGAACTGCAACGTACAGCTAACTGATAATTGTAAGTACTTGTTCCACCAGGGGCATCTATAAATGTTATTGCTATATTTTGTGGAGTACTGGCCGCATCCTGATCATATCTACCACCTTGTACTCCGGACCACATATAGTCTCCCATTTGTGTATTATACCCAACTAGACTGCCATTACGTAAAATTGTAAAAACGTTATCATGATGCATTTCATAAAATAACATCCATTGCAAATATATTTGACTAGTTGATCTGACAGGGGTAATTTTTAATTCTAATTCATATATTGGTTGTCCACTACCCGATTGTGGACTTGTGTATGTTCTTCTACTAGAAGTGCTGTTCCAAACTGATTGAATAATCATTCCGGGGGCAACAATGCCGCCTGTGGTTGCGGCATTTAATGTTGATCCAGGATTAATATTAATTAAGTTACTAGGACCCTGTAAATTGTTAGTTATCAAATTGCTCATTTTGTCCCTTAAACAATAGCTAGGCCCGATCCGCTACTTACTGTAACTGTAACCCCGCTTGCTATTGTTAAAGGGCCAGCTAACATTGCATTAGTATTTGCCGGGATCGTTAAGTTTGAACTTATTGTGTTTAAATTATAAAAAGCCAATGATTGTGTAGTACCAACAACCGTTGCGTTACCCGTTACACTGGCACTGGCCGCTGTAACAGTTCCTGTAGCTGTAATATTTCCTGATGTAGAAAAACTACCACTAGGTGTTACGTTACCTGAGTTATCAACTACTGTGGTTGCATTTACTTTAACTGCCATTTTTATTCCTTTACTTTAATTTATCCATGAGCTGAGCAACAAGATTTTTAAGATCAGCAATTTCTTTTGCCTGTGCTTCGATCTTAGCATCTTGTTCTTTGATCGCTTCAACAAACAATGGTGCTAGTTTTTCGTATTGAACGGTTAGGTAATCCTTGCCGCTCTTACTGTTACCGTTCTCGTCTTGGTCAAATGGTGCAATTTGTGTAGCTTCTGGCAATACGGCCTGTACTTGTTGAGCACTTAGACCGACTTTACGTTTACCGTTGCCGGCACCAATTTCTTTAGCTAGGTCATTGTCTGTATAGTAGAAACCGTCAAGCTGTTTAACTTTGTCAACTGCACTTAGAATCTTACCTTCTATAACTTTTAAGCGGATATCTGAGAATGCTGTTACAACGTCACCAGTAACGTTTAAGTTGCTAGAGCTGTCTAAGCTCATTGCTACTGTACCACCAGATCCTGGATCGTTTTCAGTATCACTATGTGTGCCGCCTCTGTGGAAGCTGAATCTACCACCAGAGCGGATATAAGTTGTACTTGACTGTACACCTAAACCATATGATGTACTCCATAAGTTAATCATCTGGCGTGTTTGGCTACCGAATGATAAGTTAGTGCTTGTGCCAACGTTAACTGCGCCGTTGAAAGTAGTTGTGCTACTATTTGTTACTGCACCGGTTAAGGTTAGACCAGCAAATGTAGGAGCGTTACTAGAACCAACGTTTTGGTTAATAGTGTATGCACTGATGTTACTTGCTGTGCCGGCAGTATCTGCATAACCTGCATATACCTTGCCCCAGTTACTCCAGGTGCCGCCTTCACGCTGACGAATCCACATGTAGTTGTTGTTATCACCACCAGAGCCGCTATATGTACCGATACGAGGGAACGCAACTTGGTGTGCATAAGAACTTAGCGCATAATCGTTACCTAAACCAAAAGTCAACGAATACTGTTGGTGGTTAGATGGGCGATCTGCGGCCGCGTTGTTTTGTATGTGATAGAAGCCAAAGTCAGGTATAGCGCCAAATGACTGATATGTACTATGGTTGTTACCTGTGTTATTAAACAACTGAGACTTAGATACGCCGCCTACTGTGGTTGCATTAGTAGCTGAAGCTACGGTACCGGAAATAGTACCTGTAATTTTTGAACCTGCTAGGCTTGTAATCCATGCAGGATCTGCATATGAACCGGTTGTATAAACACCACTGGTTACTGTAGCCGCATTACCTGAAATACTAATACCCCATGTACCGCTTGCACCTGAACCTGTTAAGCTAGGTGCTAGGCCTGATATGGTACCAGTTGTAACTACGTTAACACCGTTAACTTGTAAACCACCAGTAGCATTGAACACACCACCACTGCTTAGAGAAGCAATAGATGTCATTGAAATACTACTTGCGGCTGTTGCGCTGGTATTAGTTAAGAAGTTAAATCCACCTGTATCAAAACGTAGATAACTTGTTGTATCGTTTAATGGTTTGTTGTATACTGAGCTTGTTCCAGTATGAGTAATGTTATAACCAATACCGCCATATGCGCCACCGCTATAACCTGCAACAACACCTCGGCCTGCAGAGTTACCGCTACCTAAGTTACTGTTATATGTGCCTGTGCTGTCATAGAAGTTACCAGCAATTACACCAGCAAATGTCGGTGTAGACCCTGTTGCAATACTTTGTGGTAGACTTAGTGTAATACCGCCTGTGCTTGCGCTTGCGGTAATTTGGTTAGCTGTACCAGTAATACTTGTTACACCTGTGTTATTAACAGTCAACGCACCAGTAGATGCGGACACACTCATGCCTGTACCGGCAGTAATACTAGTTACACCAGCATTGGTAATTGTAATACTATTACCTAATGAAACAGTACCGCCACCAGTTAAGCCAGAACCTGCTGTAATAGTTACTGAACTGCTTGCTAATGCGCTTGTTGGAATGCTTGTTAATCCTGCACCAGAACCAACAAACCTAGTTGCTGTTAGATCGCCTGTGCTTGGGTTAAATGTTAACTTAGTAGAGCTTACCTTCTGTGGTTGATTACCACTTGTTGCATCTACCCATGTAATATACTTTGTGGCCGCTGTAGTTGTGTCGTCAGTAATACCAGTGTTAACTGCGTTAGTTGTACTTGGAATTGAACCACTGATTGCCGCGGCAGGTATTGTGGCACTGGCTGTCATTACCCCAGCACCGTTAGCATAAACATATCCTGTTAAACCGCTTAATGTCATACCTGCAAAAGTAGGACTTGAAGCCGTCGCAATGCTTTGTGGTAAACTTAATGTTACAGCACCTGTACTTCCGGTAGCAACAACTTGGTTAGCTGTACCGCTGATGCTTGTTACACCTGCGTTGGTTAATGTAATAGAACTACCTAAACCAACTGAACCACCGCCACTTAAGCCGGTACCTGCTGTTACAGTTACTGAACTGTTAGCTAACGAAGAGTTTGGAATAGAACTTAATCCAATTAACACGTTATCGCCGTGAGTTGCATCATTACTACCTACTGTTACTGTAACACCTGTACTTGCTCTAAATTTAATTGTATCGTTGTTAGAACCTGCAGATGCTGTTGTTGTGCCATCACTAATGTTCTTATAGATCATTTGTGATGAACCTAAGTCACCGTTAGTAATAGTTGCTGTACCGCCTGTTGTGCTTACACTAATGCCGGTGCCTGCGCTTACTGCCAATACACCAGTATTAGTAATTACGCCGCCGCTATATGTAATACCAGAGCCTGCAGAGTTAACTGCACGAGCCGCTGTTGTAAAGTCGCTGATACTACTAGATGTTACAGAAATATTACTTGTGCTTACGCTGGTAATTAAACCTTTGGAGTTAACTGTGATTAATGGAATAGCTGTTGAGCTACCGTAAACGCCTGCCGCTACACCGGATGCGGCTAATGTTAGTGCGGTGCTTGCATTTGCACTACCGTCAACTGACATGCTACCTGTTGCATCACCAGTAAAGCTCAATGTACGTGCTGTACTCCACTTAGGAGAAGATACGCCAGTTGTAGTAATGCTTATATTTGCACTACCGTCAAAAGATGCGCTACCAGATACGTCACCGGCTAAGGTAATAGTACGTGCTGTTGCTAACTTGGTTGCTGTGTCAGCGTTACCTGTTACTGCACCAGTAAGGTTACCAGTAACGTTACCTTCAATGTTAGCTAATAATGTATCTTTAGTAAAGCCAACATCTGCGGTATTAATAGTTGTAGTAGGAACGCTGGTAATACCGCCAAACAAGCGCCACTTACCATCTGCCGCAACTTTTACTAAACCTGTATATTTGGTTGTACTGCTGATAACACTACTACCAACAAAACCAATGTCTGCTAAGTTTGCACTATTACCGCTAGCTAGATAAATCATTGGATCTGTAACGTTTAGCGTAGAGCTTTGAATAGTAGTAGTACCTCCAGTTACAGTTAATGTACCACCAACACTTAGGTTACCTGTAATTGTAGCGGAACCAAATGTAACACCGTCTGTTGTTGCTATTGATTGTGGTAAACTGAATACCCCAGTTGAACTATTATAACTAATGCCTGTGCCGGCACTTACTGCGGCTCTTGCTCTAGCATCAGTATAATACTTGTTGGTTGCACCTTCAGCCATATCATCAGCTGTGGCTGTTGCACCTGCTGTTACTAAGCCTTTAGCGTTTACAGTTACCTTTGTATATGTACCTGCTGTTACACCGCTATTGGCTAGTGTCAATGCCACTGAACCGCCAGTTGAACCAGATCCAGTTGCATCGCCGGTGAATGTCAATGCGCTAGAAATACTTGATGTAGATACACTAGTTACACGACCTTTTGCATCTACAGTAATTGTTGGAATGGCTGTAGCAGAACCATATGTACCCGCTGATACACCGCTATTGGCTAATGTAATAGTTGTTGCGCCGGCCGCAACTGTTGCATCGCCTGTATATGCTGGCGTAATGCTTGTCCAGCTTGTACCGTTATCCCAGAACAATGTGTTAGTATCGCTGGTAATATAAATTCTACCACTAGTACCTGCTGTTGGGCGGCTTGCGGCTGTGCCAACTTGTAATGTATTTGCGCTACCACTATTAATAACTTGTAAACTATTTGAAACGTTAGCAAGTCCAACATCAGTTTTTGTTAATGTAACTGCACCAGTACGGCTTGCAACGCTAGTTACAGGGAACGCTATAGAAGAATTGCTTGCACTGGTTACACGACCTTTGGTATCAACTGTTACTACACCAACTTGTGTTGTAGAACCGTATGAGCCTGCTGTTACACCGCTTGCCGCTAATGTAGTAGCAAAACTAGAACCAGTTGAGCCTGTAGCTGTTACATCTCCTGTTAGTGTAATTGTACTAGATATAGAACTTGTAGATAAACTTGTTACACGACCTTTACTATCAACTGTAATTACCGGAATAGATGTTGAGCTACCATATGAGCCTGCTGTTACGCCACTAGTAGCTAGTGTAGCAGTCATTGATGTACCTGCGGTGCCGCTTACGCTAATATCACCTGTTATAGTAATTGAACTAGAAGGAATGCTTGCTGTGCTTACACCAGTAATACGTCCTTTTGAGTCTACTGTTACAACCGGAACAACGCTGGAACTACCATATGTACCTGCTGTTACACCTGTGTTAGCAAGAGTAATTGTTGTACCGTTTGCAGATGTAGTAGCATCTCCGCTTAACGCAGGAGTCATTAGTGTCCAAGCACTACCAGTATCGTAGTAGATGCCGCCGGTGTCTGTTGAGAAGTATAAACGACCTGCTGTTGCGGCCGCAGGCTTACCACTGTTTAGACCTGTTGCAATACTTACGGCATTGCCAGCGTTGATAACTTGTAGGTTGTTAGCAACCGCACTTAGTCCAACGTCAGATGCAGATAGTGTAACTGTGCCAGTCTTGCCAGCAACGCTGGCTACTGGGAATGAAATTGGTGTTGTAGTTGCAGAAGTAATTCGACCTTTTGTATCTACTGTTATTGCAGGAATAGTTGTACCTGTACCATAGTTACCAGCAACTACGCCAGTATTTGCTAATGTTGCTGTAATAGTTTGTTCAGAAGTACCGCTAGCAGTCATGTCACCTTGCATAATCAATGTGAATGAACCTGTAATTGGGCTTGTAGAAATGCTTGTTACACGGCCCTTAGCGTCAACTGTTACAATAGGAATTTGGGCGCCGTTACCGTATACGCCGGCAGTAACACCAGTGTTAGATAATGTTAATGCTGTACTACCTAATGGTTTTGTAACATCACCAGTAAATTGCGGAATCAATGGAATCCATGCAGTACCAGTATCTCTCCATAGTGTTGTTGTATCTGTTGCTATCCAAATTCTACCAACCTTGGTAATGTCCGGACTACCTTTGGCAGATTCTAGACCGGCCGCAATGCTTGGGGTTGAACCATCGTTGATAACTTGTAAGCTATTAGCCAAGTTAGTCAATCCAACATCAGCCGCAGTTAGTGTAATATTACCAACTTTACCTGCAACGCTATTAACTGGAGCAACAAATGCTTCAGTTGTAACATTAGTTACACGACCTTTTGCGTCAACGGTAATACGTGGAACGGCCATTGATGTACCATATGTACCTGCTGTTACGCCACTATTAACTAAGGTTAAACCTAATGATTGACGACCGGAACCAGTAACATCACCTGTTACGTTAATTACTTCGTTCTGTGTTAAGTATGCTGTGTTAGCACCCGTTGTAACACGACCATACGCATCTACTGTAACAGTATTATATGTGCCTGAAACTACACCTGTTGTTGCCAAGTCGATATTGTCGGCGTTAACTACAATACGATTTGAGCTTGCTGTTCCTACATCAAATGTTAAACTATTACGTACTAAGCCAGCACCGCCCATGAATGCTACAGGTGCTTGGAAGATGTTAAATGTTACATCAGTTGTACCAACTGTAATCTGTGTTCCGTTGTTACAAATAAAGGAATATCCAGACCATGTATTACCATTTAATACTGTTACGTATGCACCAGGAACCAATGTACCTTGGCTTGCATCTGCGGCGCGAGTCCATGAACCAGATGCAACAATGTAAATACCGTTTTGGCTAGGTGTATTTTGGTCTTTGACTAAAACTCTGTCACCTACAGATGTAGCATAACCGTCAATGGTTTGAGTTCCGCTTAGTGATGCTAAGTTAGAAATTGTTGCTACTTTAACCGCAGGTTTACTTACTAAATTAACTAATGTAGTTAAAGTATTAATACTAGTATCAACATAACCTTTAGTAGCGGCATGTAAACTATTAGTTGGATCGGCACTTAATGTTAAGAAACCAGACATGCCATCTCCGGCTTTATTAAGTGGAGTATAACCTAATGTATTAGTAATGTCTGTGCCGGTTAAATTTGTACCCGCTGTAATTCTACCGTATGTATCTACTGTTACTTTTGTCCATGTACCAGTTGTTACACCAGTTGTATTTAGGCTTAGATTAATTTTACCGTTGTTATCATCATAGGCCGCAGTAATACCAGTGTGTGTTCCGTTAGTGAACAATGCTGATGCGGCATCTTGTGCGGCTTCAGTAAAGTCAGTAATTTGTGTGCTAGGAATAGCAATACTTTGCTGACTTGCACCAGTTAGTCTACCTTGTGCATCAACTGTAAATGTTACAGTTTGTGTTGCAGAACCATATGTACCTGCTGATACTGCTGTATTGTTTAGACCTAATGTTAATGTGTTGTTACTTACGGTTGTGCTTAGTAATGAACCACCGCTGATAGTAAATGTTTCCCCACCTTTTAGAGTCTTAGAACCAGTATTACCTGCAATAGTTAATACATCTGTACCGCTTAGATCAAATGCACCAATTGCTCCTGTTGCAATGTCGCTGGAGATAGTAGCTGTCGGAATATAAACAAACTTACCGTTTGATGCAGAACGACCAAAGAAGCCTTTCTTGGCTGTTGTTGAATAATATTGATAAGCAATACCTCTATCTTTACCATCGTCGCTAGTTAGTAATGCACCGTCAGGACCGCCACCAAGTTCCATCATTGGATCTTGAACAGATGTTACTGTTGAGTTAACAATACTGCTTGAACCTTGAACTACTAAGTTACCAGGAATAGTAACTGTAGTACTTGCTCTACCAATGTTAATAGCGTTAGCCACAGAAGCAATGTTAACAGTTGTTGCTACTGTTGGGAATAAGAATGATGTAGTAGCACCAGTATTAATTACACCACCTGTTGCAGTGATGTTGTTAAATGTTGGGCTCGCACCTGTGTGAATATCTTGAGGTGTTGTTAATGTTACAGTTCCTGTAGAATTAGAAACTGTAACTCTATTAGGTGTACCAACTAATCCATTAACACCAGTATTAGATATAACAACTGACTTAATACCGGCATTGGTTGTAATGTTAATACCAGAGCCTGCTTCAAATGTTAAGTTGTCGTTATTAACACCTGCTGTTAATGTAGAGCTACCTGCAACAAAAATGTTCTTAAATATCTGTTGTGTTGAACCTTTATCAGTATTGGTAAATGCTAACTTGTTATTGTCATCATCATATGCTACACTTACACCTTCATGTGTTGCGGCTGTGATTAAACTTGCTGTAGCATCTTGTGCGGCTTCAACAAAGTTGCTTACGTTAGATGCAGTAATGTTTGGTACTGTAGTATTAACACCAATTACACGACCTTTGCTGTCCAATGTTAGGACTGGAATAGCGTTTGCACCACCAACAACACCAGCAGTAATGCCAGTATCGGCTAATGTTAATGCTATACTGGTATTTGTTAGATTAATAACAGAATTTGTACCTGTTGCATCACCTGTAAATGTTAAATCAAAGTCTGCAACATCAAAATCTACTTTTCCAGTAGTACTGTTATATACTGCGGCTACGCCAGATTCTGCGTTACTAGTAAACATGCCGCCGGCAGTAGTTCTTACAGAAGAAGCCCAATCTGAAATTTGTGCAGATACAATATTAATGTCTGCATGACTTAGTGCTGTAATACGACCTTTTGCATCAACTGTTGCTGATAATGTTTTATTTGTAGCACCAAATGACCCAGGAGCAGAATTAACAGTTGACAATGTCAATCCAGATGTAACGTTTGTTGATCCGTCAAATGATGTTGACCAAGTTGCATCACCGGAGATTGCAATAGTACGTGCTGTTGCTAATCTAGTAGAAGTTGCGGCATTGCCTTGCAATGTTGCAGTAATTGTGCCGGCGCTAAAGTTTCCATTTACATCGCGGAATACTAGTGTGTTAGCTGTGGCATTTGCTGTAGAGTTAACTGTAAATGTACCATTTACAGCATTGTATAACAGTCCAGAGCCGCTAGCCGCTAATGCGTTTCTTACTCTAGTGTCAGTATAATATTTGTTTGTAGAACCTTCTGTAATACCGTCAGTATTTGGTGTAATGTAACTGAATACGCCAGTTAGTGCATTATACTGTAAATTACCACTTACACCTAATGCGTTTCTTACTCTAGTATCAGTGTAATATAAATTACCTAAACCTTCATCAACGTCGTCAGTTGTACTAATTGCTATAGCGGCAGAAATACTTGTATCAACATAATTCTTTGTAGCAACATGACTTGTACTGGTAGGATCGTTAGCTTTAATATTACCAAATACTTGTAGTACGTCAACGTTGTTATCGACACCTGCACCAATTAATGTACGGCCGCCGCTGGTTACACGCTGACGTGCAACACCGTTAGTTACAATAGCAATACTATTTGTACCTGGACTGTAAATACCAGTTGTTGTATTGCCAGAGAATGTAATTGGTAAATCGTTTAATGCTCCGCCTTGTACAGCCAATGGGCCAGTCATAGTATCACCGGCTAAGTTTAGAGGAGTGTACCCTAGACCTGTTACTATATCATTATTAGTTACTTGTGTGCCTGATGTTACACGACCTTTAGCATCAACAATAACTTTAGTGTATGTGCCCGCTGTTACGCCAGAATTTGATAATACTGAACTTCCTGATCCAGCAGGAATATTGACATCTCCTGCTACCGCAGGTCTAATAGTTGTCCATACAACACCAGTATCGCGTTCAATAGCAAATGTATCTGTATTAACAAATAATGTTCCAGGTGCGGCAGAATTATTAGCAGGTCTTGTTGCTGTTGTGCCAACTAGCATACGAGGCACGCCGCCTGCATTGATAACTTGTAATGCGTTTTCTAAGTTACCTAATCCAACTGATGTTTTGTCTAATGTTAAATTACCGGATTCATCGACAATAACGTCTCCGTTAGCACCGTTAACAGATTTAACAGGGAAATCAATTAATACTTCTTCTAAATTGGTAATACGACCTTGAGCATCGACTGTAGCAATTACAGTATGTGTATCATCACCATAAGTACCTGCGGCAACGCCGGTTGTGCGTAGACTTAGAGTATATGTGTTTGCTCCGTCGTTATAAGTTGTTTGCAGTCCAGTTGAAGGATCTAGATTAATAAAATCGTTAACAGTATCTTGTACTGCTTCAGCAAAGTCAGTAACACTAGATGCTGTAATAGTAACGTTACCTAAACCTGCATAAGTTAATCTACCGTGATTGTCAACGCTAAATGTGGGAGCTTTGTTTAGTTCGGGCGTATATAAACCTGGTGTAACACCTGTATTTGCTAGTGTTAAATTAATTGTAGTTCTGCCAGAGCCAGATGCATCACCTACTATTGTAATGATATTATTATCTGTTAGATAGTTAATATGTTCAGCGGCAACAATACGACCATATGCGTCTGCTGTTACGTGGTTATATGTTCCGTAACCAGGTCCAATCGGTGCTAGATTAATACCAGCTGAACTAATATCAATGTTATCAACATTAGCAGAAACAGCACTAATTACTCTTCCGGCAAATTGAATACCATTGCCTGCGGTTAAACCACCTGTACCTGTAAACTGTACAAATGTTAAATGTGTTACGCCTAAATCTATAGCACCGGCTGTGGTTAAAATCCAACCTGTTGCTCTATAAGAAGTTCCTTCTGTAACTAAGGCATACATGCCATTAGTTACTAAATCATTTGAATTTGCATCACTTGCTCTAGTTAGCGGATTGCCCGGACCGTTATATACCCAAATACCGTTATCTGCTTTTTCTGCTTGGTTAATTAATAGAATTCTATCACCAATACTTAATATCCATGTATCAATGGTATTAGGCGGATTAGAAATGTTAACGTTACTATCTGCTAACGCTTGACATGATTCTTTAACATCTAATCCTTGTGCAACGCTATCTACATATTCTTTTGTTGCGACATGGAATGATTGAGTAGGTTTCTTTGTTGTTGAAAGGTAACCTGTTAGAACTTGAATATCACCATTAGGACCGACTTCTAATTGATCGGTTCCTGCTGTGTTGATAACAAATGAGTTGTTGGTCTTTATTTTATACATGTATTGGATCCACTAAGGTTCTTACGATACAATATTTATCGCTTTTGGTTCATAGGTTTTTGAAATTCAGATAAAAGAAAAGCCCACCGAAGTGGGCTTTTTTGATACTAAACCAACTGGTAAATTACTGGAACTTAACGTTGTTAATTGCAATTTTAGCAACGTAGTCAGCGGCATTACCTAGAGAGCTTGCAGTATTTGTAAGTTCTACATAACCATAACGTGTCATGAAGCTTACTACTGGCTCAAATGTAGCTGGGTCTAGAACAACGCCAGAGCTCATTAGAGGAATGTATGGGCAGTAGAAAGCGGCCGCATCCATCTCGTTAGGACCCTTGTAACCAACTAGAACAGGAGCTGTGCTGTCGGCATAGGCGTTTACGTAAACACGCATAGAGCTGTTTAATGTACCAACGAACTTGGTGTTTGTTGGGGCTTCGAAAGTACCTTCTGTTGTACGAGCAAATGCGCTTGTAGTAGCAGATTGTAGTACTGTCAATGCTGTTGGGCTAACAACAACGTAGTTACCAGCGCCACGACGTGTACGTTGGGCGATTAGGTTAGCGGCGTTGTTGATTTGTATAGCTAGAACAGCGTGTTGGTCACCAACGTATGTAGGTGTACCTGTGAATGTACCGTTCTGGTCAAATGTGCTTACTGCTGTACCAGCAAGAGCTAGTAAAGAACCGATAATTTCTTGATCGATTTCAGCTGTAATTTCTTGAGCTAGAGCGGCCATTACTTCGGCTTCAACATCTAAACCGTGCATTGCTTGTGCATCTTGCGCGGCTTCAAATGTCCAACGTGCGCTTAACTTACGAGTTTTAGCTTCAACAGTTTGCTTCAATACTTGAATGCTTAACTTGTTACCAGCTTCACCTTCAAGTGCGCTTGTTGCGGCGGCTTTACCAGCGGATGTACCGGAATAAGCTTCAGCAATCTTGAATGGGCTTAGAGCTTCATCACCAGCACTAACGCCAGTAGAGTTCTGAGCATAACGCACACGTAGAGTGTGGATTTGACCTACTGGACCTGTCATAGGTTGTACGCCAACGATTTCGTTAGCAATAACTGTAGGCATAACACGACGGATTACTGGTAGAATTACCTTGTTTAAAACGGCAACGTTACCAGAAGTAGTAGCACCAGCTGTTACGCTTTCTGCTAGGTACTTACGTGTATTTTCTAAGGTTGATTCCATAACAACCTTTTTATTTCCTGAGAGTCCTTCTAGGAGAGCTTCTTTGGTAGCTGACCAGTTTTGGGACTCGAAAAGTGGACTAGACATCACTTATCTCCTCAAATTCCTGCAAGTTTCTTGAGAGTGATAATGTCGGCTTTGGAACCGCCCTCTTCACTCTGCTTTTTGTTACCAGTGATCGCAGTACTCTGTGATCCGGCGCTCTCAACTAGGGTGGCTTTCTTCTCAGAAGATTTCACTGTTTCGTTGAGTACAGCTGGTAGGTATTTTTCAAAAGATTCTTTTAGACGTTCTGTCTTAACTGTTTTTAGCAGATCGGACATAATTTCTCTTTTCTCTTTCGACAATGGAGCTACCAACTCCTGCATAATGTTAGTACGTCTAGCAACATCTTCGGCGATAGCTACTTTACGTACAGACTCTGCAATCATATTGTCTTTTTCATCAAGCTGTTTCTTGGTTTCTTCCAGCTTGGCTTGAACGTCAGCAAGTTGTGTGCTGATTTTCTTAATTTGACTTCCGTCGGCAAAGTGACTTGCCATGAACTCAGCGGCAAAGGTTTCCATGATCTTGCGACCAAACGCATTTTCACGGGCAACTTTGATATCTTCTTTAAGTTGGCCGATCTCAGTTTTGAGAGATGATGAAACAATCTTCTCAACTTTAGTTGCGGCTTCTTTAACGAATTTCGCTTTAGCTTCAGCAATAGTCTTTTTACCTTCTTGAACTAGTCGAACACGAGCGGCACGTAGTGCTTGCTCATCTTCGTGTAATTCATTAAGTTCATTGGTTAGACGCTTGAGAACAAACTCTTCTAGCTGGGCCATATTTTGTTTGTTAGCATCGCGATCATTACGTAGTTCTTTGATTTCACGAGCAAGTGCTTCCATAACGAACTTGTTTAATAGTTCGGCATGTTCTGCAACTTTAGTCTTGTAACCAATACGAGCTTGTACGAGTGCTTCTTTGTCTTGCTTGAACTCTACTAATTCTTTCTCGATAGCTTCACCGATCATTTGATCCATGGCATCTACGAGTAAGCCCTTGTCGTGTTCATAACGCTGACTGAATTCTTCGCGTAATGTAGCGGTAAGTTCTTCACGAGCTTCAGCAATCTTTTGTTCGAAAGCCTCTGCTAGTTTAGTCTTAACGTCTTCTGATAGTACCTCTGAACCTAGTAGTTCTGAAAAACTTGTCATTTTCGTTTCTCCTAGATCTTCAGGTTATTGATAAATTTTAGCATCTCTTCTTGGAGATACTTTTGTGCTTTGGGATCGTACTTAACAGCCTCTGCTACGTCTATAATTTGTCGTTGACGATTGCTCATCATGACACGTTCGTAGATAGCTTTTGGATACGCATCTGGCGCACTTGGATTCGCAACAATGTCAACTGTAACGATTTCAAAATCTTTGACTTCGCCACTTTCTGCAACATTCCCTGAACCTCTGGTTGACACCCCTAACTTTACACCACTCTCTAACAAAGTTTTAACAATGTTACCCATTGGTGTTGGGAGGATTTTCATCTTGCCCATGCCGTTCGAGCCGTCCATGTAGACGTCTGTAATCATATGACTTACGCGGTCTAAGTTAACCTGTAAGTCATCTGGGTGATCGGCTTCGCCAAGAACGCTATATCCCTTGTCGAGGCGTTCCTTAATGCTTTTGCAGGCCTTCGAAATCTCGTTGATAGGATAGTTTCTACCATTTTGATTTGGAATGCCACCTTGCATCATAATACCACTCATATAGATATCACGGCCTTTACCGTCTGCGGATTCTTTAGCCTCCACAACGATCTTAGCTTGATCAAATGTTAGTGATTCTCTAAGTGGAATAAAGCTCATAATTAACGTCCTGCGATTGGTGAACGTGTATTACCTGCGGCTTCACCTTTAGCTGGCTTAGCAACGCTTGATAGGCTTGGGGACTTTTTATTACCAGGAACATTTACGTTGCCTGCATTTTCTTCTTTAGTAGAAGGAGCACCACGTCCGCTTTCGCCTTTACCATTACCCATTGAGAATGGCTTAGCGGCCATACCTTTTTGACCGCTATTAGCGGCTACTGGGCTTTTTGTTTGTTGACCGTTGTCACCGTGCTTTGGGGCAGGTACAGCGATTAGGCTTGCGCTTTCGTCTAATTCGTCAAAGTCAACGGCTTCGCCAACTTCTTCGTCGCCCATTTCTGGACCCATTTCTTCTTCGCCTGCTTCTTCGCCTGCTTCATCGCCCTTTAGTTGAGCAAATAGGCTTTTTAATTCGTCTAATGCATCTTCTACATCTAGAATAGCATCATCGATTTTATCTTCGTCGGCGGCTTCGTCGCCCATGTCACCCATGTCTTCGTCGCCCATGTCGCCGTCTTCATCACCCATTTCTAGGTTATCTTCGTCTTCTAGGTCTTCGTCTTCTTCACTGAACATTTCTTCGTTGTTAATTTCATCTTTTGCAGACGAAATGTCATCGGCGAAATCTTCAGATGCATCATCGACTAATTCTTCGGTTTCAGTAACTTCTTCTTCTGCAAGTTCGTCACTGGTAATTAGGCTTTCATAAATGTTACGACCTTTCTCTACAAAGAAAGAGTGTAATAAATCTTGAGCCTGGGATTCCTCTTTGTTGAGGATGTGCTCTAGCACTTGTTCTAAAATCTGTTTAGGCATCGTTATTCTCCAATTGGCCAAAAGATAGCGATATCTTCGTAAAGATATTTACAAAAGATGTTATTTAATTAGTGGATAATGGCCAAAAAAACGTGTTTTTTTGATTTCCGGCCGTTAGATAAGTAAGCTCTTTGGCTTATTGTGCGGCGGCTCTAGCGTAAATTACGCCTAGATATTTTGACTTTTCGTCTATCTCTGCTTTTTTGCGTTCGCGGATTTTACGTAGTTTGTTTAGATGCATTAGTGTTAAACGACCCCTACGTGTATCTGCTAGTTTAAGTTGCCCTAGCTGATTTTTAAATTCATCGCTTTTAGTTTCAGCGCCTTCTTCGTAGCTTTCGTTAAGTTGTTTTACTTCTAAAAATTTCATTGTGGGGGTGCTCCTTCTGGTGGAGGTGCGGCTTCTGCGCCAGCCTCTGGAGGTGCGGCTTCTCCGCCTCCCATATCCATACCGCCCTCAGGTGGTGCGGTTACACCTACTGCTCCAAGATCGCTAGAATTAATTCCTCCGGCTTGTGTTCCTGCTTGTGCGGCTTCTGCCCCTGGACCTGCGGCTTCTTTAGCTTGCGGATTTTCTTCTAACCATAATTGTTCGTTTTCTACAATTTCGTCTTCTTCTAAACCTAAGTATTTGCTTAGAACGAAACGTCTGCTTAAGAAAGGTACTTCTGCTAGCTGTGTGAAAACTCCTGCTCTGCTGGCATTTAGATCAATTTCACGATAAGCCGCAAAGTTTTGAGGTGCTAAGAAGCGTAAATCAAATGTACTAGCATCAATTTCAATACCTTTAAACTTTAAGAATAGTTTAAATTCCTCGTCAAAACGTGGTGCTAACAAGCTCTGTATACGCTGACAATATTTGTTAAAACGGAATTCTTGAATGAATGCTGTACCTACCTTACCATCCTGATAGGCCGCTGTACCATCGTCTGGACCAGTAGGCAAATAGCTACTAGGGATACGTAAAGCTCGCATCATTTTGTTAGTAAAGAACTTTAAGTCGTCAATTTGACCTAGATTTTCACCGCCCGGTAATGTTTCGACTTTACTACCTCTACCATCTGCTGTTGTAGCAAAGAAGTAGTCTTCCATGATAGATAGCGGATTATAGCTACTATCCATAACTGTTTGGCCACCACCAGATCTGCTAGGAATACGTCTTTGGTGAATTTCGTTTTTAACACGTTCTACAAATTGCATAGCCATGTGCGCTGGCATATTACCCGTATCAATATAGAAAATACGTCTTTCTGGCGCACGTTGAATACGATAAATTAGAATCGCATCTTCTAGTAATTCTTTTTGTTTAAAGATTTTAAAGATAGCATCTAATAAACTTGTACCAAAAGGCCAATTAACATCCATGCCTTCAGTCATTGATAAGTGTACCATATGTTCACTATCAACGGCTAGTTCATCTTTAGGATTATTGCCAGTTCCGCCAGTATATTGTTGTAACACATTGCTAGGCAAACTACCTAAACGTGCGGACGCACTCATTGACATATACTGTGTATCGTGTTTTAGCGGCGCTGTAGCAGTTTTATCAACTAAATCTAAATTTAGATTTTTAATAATGTACTGCTCGGGTCTTTTGCCCTTAGTTTGGTTGATAATGACTTTTGTTAAGCTAGACGGATCAATCCAAATCCATTCAAAGGTTTCAGGATCACGAACAAAGAATTGGTCTCCGTACTTTAGTGTACTACGCACTAAACGGAATAAACGCTTGTCCCAATCATTTACGCGGCACCATTGTTGTAGTGCCTTTTTAATAACTTTAACTTCGCTATCAGTAGGCGTATCATTAAAGTGTACATCAAAAGGAACGTGTGTTTTTGGATCGAATTGTGTACAAAATTCTGCAATAGTATCTAAAGCCGCGTTAATCTCGCTATCCATGTCCATTTGATCGTATTGTGAATAACGGTCAACACGGTTGGGAGTACCTGTATATACTTCGTTAAGATAGTTGTTAAACTTAGCAGATTGCATTGCACCACCGTGCTGGCTACGTTGCCCGTTACCGCTTAGTGGACTTTTTGTCGGTACCGTATTGAAGTATTTTTTCCAAGACATTATGCGAGATTACCCTATATTAGTAGTATATTTAGTTAATAAGTAGAGCCGTTTCTTTCGACAGCTTCTTTAGTTTGTCCAGTATTGCTTGCGACTCTTTCCATTTGTGCATGTTGGGCCGCGTTAATATCAACTAATCTACGCATATCTTCGCTGGTTTGAGATTGTGTTTTGGCTTGGTCTGCTTGAACATTTGCTTTTGCTGTCATTTGGGCATTGCTGGCTGTAGTACCTGCAGAACTTCCTTGGCTAGCTAGTACCGAACCATTAGAACTACTAGAACTGTTACCGCTATCCCCAAAAATCTTCTTACCTAGCCAACTGCTCTTAAACCAATCGCCTATAGAGTTAATCCAGCCCGACACAAATTCGTAAAATGTTCTATAAGGCCATGTCATTATATCCCATAACTGTTTAACGCCAGATGCTAAACCATCTCCGATACTACCTATTAGACTCATCAATCCTTCTTTAATCCAACTGCCACTAAACCAATCGCCTATAGATTCAATCCAGCCTGACATATATTTGTAAAATGTTCTATATGGCCATGTCATTGTATCCCATAACATTTTAACACCAGATGCTAAACCATCTCCGATACTACTTAATAGACTCATTAATCCTTCTTTAAGCCAACTACTACTAAACCATTCGCCAATAGATTCAATCCAGCCTGACATATATTTGTAAAATGTTCTATAAGGCCATGTCATTATATCCCATATTAGTTTAACACCAGCCGCCAAACCATCTCCAATAGTACTTAATAAACTCATCAACCCTTCTGAAATCCAGTCCCAGTTACTTACAATTAATCCTAATGCGGTTATACCGGCTATTACCCAACCTACAGGATTACTAAGTAATCCTATTGCTACAGTAATTGCTTTAAATGCAACAAATAATCCCCCTAGTACTGCTATCACAGGTCCTAGCACTTTAAAGATAGTAACTAATCCATCTGTAAACCATCCAATTGCAGTGGCCGCGGCTTCAAAGACAGCACCTATAGTTTCAAATACTTCTAAAGGAATAGCGTCTATAAATCCAAATAATTTATTATACATGGTTTCAAATGCGGCTGACATTTTTTGTTGAATAGTAGCAAACTTTTCTTCTGAACGTTTCTTAGAATCTAATGCCGCTATTTCATCGTCAGCCATTGAAGTGAACTTTTTAGAGTTGTTATACATTTCAAGCATTTGCATTGCGGCTTTGTCGCCTGTTGCGGCTTGTAGTTTTAGTGTAGCTAGGTTAGGTTCAATGCTCTTAGCAAACTGCTGACTAGCATGAACCATAGCAGAACCACCCTCTTCTGATGCTTTTGCAAATTGTTCAAATACTCGTACATCAATATAAGGTGCAATTTCTGCGCCTAATGATGTATTAATAATGCTCAGACCTGCGGCCTGTGCTTGTTTCATTTGTTTATAAAGATCTTTACCTAAGTCACCAAATACTGCTTCAAAGCTACTTGCACCTCTAGCTAGTTTCATTGCGGCTTCTGCGGTATTTTGACCCATTTTACTTAGGCTTGCTGTAAGTAATGCACCGTCACGACCTGCAAATAAATCTTTAAAACTACCCATTACTTTACCCATTGAAATGCCAGTAGCTATACTAATCTTACGCATTTCATTCATCGTCTTGCCTTGGGCTTCAGCGGCTAATGACGCCGCAGTTGCACCTTTGTGACCGGCCGCTCCCATCAAGTTTACAAAAGTACCTGATGCTTTGGCCATTTCTGCATTAGACATTCCAAAAGTACCGTAAGTATTGCGTACTTCTGTTTGCATTTTTGCAAAGTTTTGTGCGGCTTCTTCACCGTTACCGCCCAAAGCTCGCATACCTTGGCCGGCTTCTTTTACTGCTTCGTAAAAATCGCCCAGGGCTAAACCACTAGCGCCGGCTAATGTTGCGGCTTTACCTAAACTGTCGCTATAACCTAAACCTACATCAATTGCTTGGCCTAATATTTTGTTATATTGACCTAGTAGATCAGCCAATAACATAAATGCGCCGCCTACGGCTACAACTAATGGTGCTAATGGGCCGGCCGCGGCCGCAAACTCAACCATGGCACCACCAGCTAAAGAGGTAACCGAAGTAATATCCGAAAAACCTGCGGCCATGTTAGTCATTTGTTTTAAGCTATTAACAGAGCCTGCTATTCCTGCTTCAAATCCGCTAAGTTTCTTTTTGCCGTTTTCGTCGTATAATGATCCAAACCGTTTAATTAATTTTTTACTTTCATCATCAACTTCGCCAAGACTTTCTGCTAACATTTTAGATGCTTTTTGTGGATCATCTTTTGCAGAGCCAGCACCTTGCCCGCCGGCACCGGCGGCACCACCTTTAGGAGCAAGTCCGCCAATTGCCTTAATTAAATCT
>Ga0222712_10000069_pt1 | contig 135469 bp, 127 predicted proteins | sample C33_657DmetaG_FD_165043 | JGI IMG/M metagenome (GOLD analysis project Ga0222712, IMG submission 165043) | Estuarine water microbial communities from San Francisco Bay, California, United States - C33_657D | ecosystem: Environmental > Aquatic > Marine > Unclassified | place: USA: California... | reverse complement strand
CGGCCCAAGGATGCCTGGCCGGCGATGCGCGAGCGCATCCGCGACCGTGATGTCGACATCCTGATCGGTACGCAGATCCTCGCCAAGGGTCATGATTTTCCGCACCTGAATCTGGTCGGCGTGATCAATGCCGACAGCATGCTCTACAGCAATGACTTCCGTGCCTCTGAACGCCTTTACGCGCTGCTGACCCAGGTCGCGGGCCGCGCCGGCCGCGGCAGCCTGCCGGGCATGGTGCTGGTGCAGACCCAGTTTCCCGACCATCCTCTTTACGCCGCGCTGCGCGACCAGGATTTCGACGCCTTCGGCCGCAGCCAGCTGGTTGAACGACAGCAGGCCGGATTTCCTCCCTATGTGCACCAGGCCCTGCTTCGCGCAGAAGCCCGCGATCTCAGAACCGCATTGAGTTTTTTGGAACAGGCCGCCCGTTTGGCGGAAGGCCTGAACAGCGGCATCACCGTCTTTGATCCGGTACCAGCCAATATGATGCGCCGCGCCGGCCGCGAACGCGCCCAGTTGCTGGTGCAAACGCCTTCGCGCGGCGCGCTGCGGTCTTTTCTCAATGCCTGGCGTCCGTTACTGGCCGAAGGCGAAAGCACGCCGGCGCGCTGGTCGCTGGATGTTGATCCGCTTGATTTCTGAGGGAAAACAGCGCGCTCGCCGTGTTAAAATCGGCTCCTTTCCTGCACACAGATTTGCACCGCTGAAAGCCTGAATCCGGCACGTCACGGGCAGACACCCCATCCAGAAATGACCACCGCTTCCGCCGACGCCAGAACCCTGCTCGCCGGACTTATCCAGCGCGCGCTTGAGCAGGTCGTGCCCACCGGTACCGCAGCCCGCATCCTTCTTGATCGTCCCAAACAGGCACAGCACGGCGACTTCGCCTGCAATATCGCGATGCAGCTGGCCAAAGAGCTGCGCGGCAATCCGCGCGCCATCGCACAAAAAATTCTCGATGCCTTGCCGGCATCCCCCGATCTTGAAAAAGCGGAAATTGCCGGTGCCGGCTTCATCAATCTGTTTCTGACCCAGCGTTACAAACAGCAGGTCGTGAGTCGCGTGCTGGAAGCCGGCCCGCGCTACGGCAACAGCAACGCCGGGCAGGGCGCGAGCATCCAGGTCGAGTTCGTCTCCGCGAATCCGACCGGTCCCTTGCATGTCGGTCACGGCCGTGGCGCTGCTTATGGTGCCAGCCTCGCCGCAATCCTGTCGGCCGCCGGTTACGACGTCCAGCGCGAGTTTTATGTCAACGACGCCGGCCGGCAAATGGACATCCTGCTGGTCTCGGTGTGGATGCGGTATCTGGAAGCCGCTGGTGTTGCGGTTGAATTCCCGCCCAACGGCTATCAGGGCGAATACGTACGGCAGCGCGCCGAAGAACTGCGCGGCGTTCACGGCAAATCCCTTGAGCGCGATGCGGCAGCCGTGCTTTGCGGTGCGCCCGTCGCGCGCGGTGATGAAACGCCGGAACAGCTTGAAGCACTGCAGGAAATCCGCATCGACGCGCTGATCGCCAACATGAAAACCCTGTTGGGTGATGCCTTCCGCAGCCTGTTTGACCAGGTGCTGACACAGCAAGTGGCGGAATGCCGCGGCGTGCTGGAACGTTTTGGCGTGACCTTCGACCGCTGGTATTCGGAGCAGTCGCTGTACACCGAAGGCAAGGTTGCGGCGACGCTGGACCGCCTGCGTGCGGCCGGCCACCTCTACGAAAATGACGGTGCATTGTGGTTCCGCAGCACCAGCTTCGGCGACGACAAGGACCGCGTCGTGCAGCGCGACAACGGCCTGTATACCTATTTCGCATCGGACATTGCTTATCACGCCGACAAGCTTAACCGCGGCTATACCCGCATCATCGACGTCTGGGGCGCCGATCACCACGGCTACATTCCGCGGGTAAGGGCGGCCATCACCGCGCTGGGCGGCGACGAAAACCGGCTGGTGGTCCCGCTGATCCAGCTGGTGGCGCTGTTCCGCGGCGGCGAGCCGGTGCGTATGGGCAAACGCAGCGGTAATTACGTTACGCTGGAAGATTTGTATGGTGACGTTGGCGTCGATGCCGCCCGGTTTTTCTATGTGCTGCGCAAAAGCGATCAGCACTTCGATTTCGATATTGATCTTGCCAAATCGCAAAGCAACGACAACCCGGTGTACTACATCCAGTACGCCCACGCCCGCGTCTGCAGCGTGCTGGCGCAGTGGGGCGGCGACGAAGCGTCGCTGCGCGACGCCGATGTTGCGTCGCTGGTATCGGCACACGAAGCCACACTGCTGAAGCAGCTGATGGAATTTCCGGAAGTCCTCGAAGGTGCGGCACGTGATCTCGCGCCGCACAATATCGCCTTCTACCTGAAAGAATTGGCCGGCGAATTCCATAGCTATTACAACGCGGAACGTTTCCTCATCGAGGATGCCGCGCTCACCCGCGCACGACTCGCACTGGCCCTCGCAGTGCGTCAGGTCCTGCGCAACGGACTCGCCCTTCTGGGTGTGACCGCACCGGAAAAAATGTAATATGGCCGCCGTGAGCAGAGATTACAAAGGCAGTGAGCGCAAATCCTCGTCCCGCGGGGGCGGCGGATCGCTGTTCATCGGTATCCTGATCGGGCTGGTGCTGGGACTCGGTATCGCGATGGGTGTTGCCTGGTATATCAACAAGATGCCCAACCCCTTCCAGCAAAAAGCGCCAGCCACGAAACCAGAGGCCGCCAAACCGGGAACGGAACCGGCAAAGGGCGCCGACAAAAACGGCAAGGCAGCGGAAACCAAACCGCGCTTCGATTTCTACAAGATTCTGCCCGGGGTTGAAGAACCCGCGACCGACCAGCAGCTGCGGGACGCCAAAACCACCCCCAGCGCAGCCAAGGAATCCTTCTACCTGCAGGCCGGCGCTTTCCAGAACGCGCCGGACGCCGACAATCTGAAGGCGCGTCTGGCGCTGCTTGGTGTGCAGGCGTCGATCCAGACCACAACCCTGCCCGACCGTGGTGTCTGGCACCGGGTCCGCCTTGGGCCTTACGGCAGTGTCGAGGAACTGAACCGCGCCCGCGACACTCTGAAGAACAACGGCATCGACACGACGCTGATCAAAGTCCGCGACGCCGACAAATAACGCTGTCTTATGGAGATGCCATGCGATTGACCGCTATGTTCGTGAGAGTCCTGGCCGCCGCCGGCCTCGCCCTGTGCCTGATCGCCCCCGCCCAAGCGGCCCAGCAGCCGGTTGCGGGCAAGGAATACCTGATCGTTAAACCGCCGCAACCGACCGACAGCGGCAACAAGGTCGAGGTGCTGGAATTTTTCTGGTATGGCTGCCCGCATTGCTTCAATCTGCAGGCTTCACTGGAAGTGTGGCTGAAGCGCAAGCCGGCAGATGTCGATTTCAAGCGTGTTCCCGCGATATTCCAGGATTCCTGGGTTCCGCTGACCCGCGCCTATTACACACTCGAAGCCATGGGCCTGGTCGACAAGATGCATCAGGAACTGTTTGCGACGCTGCACAAGCAACACGTTAGTCTCAAGGACGCCAACTCCATTTTTGACTGGGCCGCCGGCAAGGGCATTGATCGCAAGAAGTTCACCGATACCTACAATTCCTTCGGCGTCAATGGCAAGACCCAGCGCTCGATTGAGCTGACCCGCAAATTCGACATCCCCGGCACACCCGCACTGGTGATCGACGGCAAGTTCATCGCCTCACCGTCGATGACCTTGAAATCGGATCGCGTCATCGACTACGAGCGTTATTTCGAAGTCGTTGATGCTTTGATTGCCGAATCGCGTAAAGGCAAGGGCAAATAATCATGCGCGGTGCGCCGGCGGTTTTCCTCGCCTGCGTCTTCGCCTTCCACGCCCTGCTGGCGTAGCCGGCCATGCAGCGCAAAGTTGAAGAAGCCGCGCAGTTGACCTGGGCCTACAGCATCACTGGCACCCCGTCGCTAGTGGTCGATGGCCGTTATCTCACTTCCGGCAATATGTCGGAAACCCTGGAAGGCCTGATCCCGATCCTGGACAGCCTCATTATCCGGATCCGGGCCACCCGCTGAACGCATGTCCGCAATGACTGCGGCGGCGAACAGACATGTCGTCATCACAGGTGCTTCCGGCGGACTGGGCGCCGCGATTGCCCGTCACTACGCAGCCAGCGGCGTCACCCTCGGTCTGATCGCGCGCCGCAGGCATGAACTTGAGCGTTTTGCCGCGGCCTGCGCCGGCCCCTGCGCAACCCATGTCGCTGACGTTCGCGACTCGGCAAGCCTGCGTGTTGCAGCGGCCGATTTCACCGGCAGGTACGGTACTCCCGACATCGTCATTGCCAATGCCGGCGTCAGCATCGGCACGCTGACCGAAGCCCCCGAAGACGAACAGTCTTTCCGCGACGTGTTCGACATCAACGTCATCGGCATGATGAATACCTTTCAGCCGTTCATTGCCGCCATGCGTGAACGCGGTAGCGGCGTGCTGGTGGGCATTGCCAGCGTCGCTGGTTACCGCGGGCTGCCGGGGTCCGGCGCCTATTCGGCCTCGAAAGCCGCAGCAATCAGTTATCTGGAAAGCCTGCGGGTAGAACTGCGCGGCACCGGCATTACAGTAATTACCATCTGCCCGGGTTATATCGTTACCGCGATGACTTCGCACAACCCTTACCGCATGCCCTTCATCATGACGGCGGATGTCGCCGCTGGGAAAATCGCCGCGCTCATCGAACGCCGCAAAACCTATGCGGTGATTCCCTGGCAGATGGCCATCGTGGCGCGGCTGATGCATGTGCTGCCGCGGTTTATCTATGATCCGCTGGCATCCCGATCGGGACGCAAACCAAGAAGTCCGCATTAAAACGGCCCGCAAATCCGCAGCTTGAATCGCCAGGCAATTGAGCGAATGATGAAGCTGTGCGACATCAAAAAATTAATCGCCTTTCTGGTGGGATTATGTGTGTTGCTGACCCCCGTGCTCAGCAATGCAAGCATGCCTTTGCCGGTTTCATCGGCGCAGGGGCAGGTTCATTCCCAGGCACATCTGGTTCGCCAGGATCACCAAGCCGACTGTAACCCTGCTAAGTCTGTTAATGACCGTCATCCAAGCAGCAGCAAAGTCAGCCATGGCTGCTGTTTAATTGTTGGCAACTTTTCTGTATTACATACTAGTCAATTTCATTTTTCTCAATCACACCAGTCTCTACCAAATTTCTGATCGCCAAACTAACTTTCTCTTCACGACCCGCAAATCCATGCTGGGTAAACGCTTGGCAAGCGTCTCCTTTGAATCCAGAACCCCCACTTACAGTCACCAAACTAATCCCCCATTTTTCTGACAACCTAGCGGCATCTCTGTGAAAAGTATATCTACAGGGATCATGTTTATGATGGAAGATAAATTGGGGGGTTTTGTATGGGCCAAAATCAACGCCTTGGCTTATTGCAATCCCGTAAGTACCGGCGGTATGAATGATCCCGGTATAACTGGTCTCTTTATGTTTTAATAATCCCGCTGTAGTTATTGTCCCCCTACTGGTTGAAACCGCCCACACCTCGCTAACCGAGGTAAATCGGCGCCTTATTTCTGCAACCAGATCTTCTATGTCTTGGGCTCGCTCTGCTGAAGCCTGGTAGTCATCCGGGCAAGCTGAATCAAAATCAGAACGACAATCCAAAAGAAGGGTTATGACTTGGGGTGAAAGAAGATAATGTCGCGAGCGAACAAGGAAGTTTCCATTTTGGCGTGTTGTAATTTTCCCGTTCTCGTCAAACCGCGGTCTTGTAACACTCGGGTTTCCTGATACAAGCAAAACGAGCTTTTTAGGATTTGTGGTTTCGTGTGATCTTGATAAAACCCCGCTTTGCTCGTTTCCGTTCCTAGTTTTTATACTTATGATTTCTTCAGTGAAACTCCCCGTGGCATTAGCATTTGAGTTTATTGTCATGAAAACAAGAGTCAAAATTGACAATGCTGTTCTCATTTTTTCTCCTATTAAAGGTATCTCCCGAAGTTAATAACCGTTCTTTTGAACGATCATCCCCACGTCCCGATTTCCCGTCAAGTCTCGCTGACCTCACCAGAGACTTGATCCGCACCGATGTCACGCTCTGGGCAACCCACCTGCGCCCTCTTGGTGCAGCGTGCCGGCATCATTGAGGTGGTTGGCGATCTGATGGTCTGACCACCCACGGGACGTTAGCGAAAAAATCGTGTCAACGAGTTGTTGCTGGTAGGCACTCAGCGGACGAATGTCGAGAACGACCAGCCCGCTGCAGATGCTGAGGAGTTTCTGACGCACACTGCCGGGGCTGTGCAGCAGGGGTCCTTTGGGATTTATTCGACCGTCACCGATTTGGCGAGGTTGCGCGGCTTGTCGACATCCGTTCCGCGATGCAGCGCCGTGTGATAAGCCAGCAGCTGTAACGGTACGGTATGCAGGATCGGCGACAGCAGGCCGGCGTGATCGGCGAGATGAATCACGTGAATCCCTTCGCTGGCTTCTATACGTGTGTCCTGATCAGCCAGCACATAGAGTTCGCCACCGCGGGCGCGTACTTCCTGCAGATTGGATTTGAGTTTCTCCAGCAGCGCGTCTTTAGGCGCCACCGCCACCACCGGCATATTGCTGTCCACCAGCGCCAGCGGACCGTGTTTCAGCTCACCGGCAGCATAGGCTTCAGCATGGATATAAGTGATTTCCTTCAGCTTCAGCGCGCCTTCCATCGCAATCGGATAATGGATGCCGCGACCGAGGAACAGCATGTGTTCTTTATGGGTGAAGGTCTCCGCCCATTTGGCGATCGCCGGCTCGGCTTGCAGCACGCGGGTCAGTGCCGAAGGCAGATGACGCAGAGCATGCAGCAGCTCGGTCTCTTTTTCCGTCGACAGGAGCCTGCGCTGTTTCGCCAGGGCCATGGTCAGCAACACCAGCGCGGCGAGCTGGGTGGTGAACGCCTTGGTTGAAGCCACGCCGATTTCAGGACCGGCACGGGTCAGGAAACGCAGGTTCGATTCGCGCACCAACGCCGATTCCGGCACATTGCAAATCGACAGGCTGAAGCGATGGCCGCGCAGCTTGGCGTATTGCAGGGCAGCCAGCGTATCTGCAGTTTCACCCGACTGCGAAATCGTCACCACCAGTGCATCGGGATTGTTGTACGGCTCACGATAGCGGTACTCGCTGGCAATCTCGACGTCGCAGGGTATTCCGGCAAGAGATTCAATCCAGTATCGCGCGACCATCCCGGCGTGATAACTGGTACCGCAGGCAAGTATTAATATCCCGTTGATTTTATTGAATATTTCTTGGGCGCCGACGCCGAATAGCTGGGGCACGATGGCGCGGGCATTAGTCACCATCTCCAACGTGTTGGCAACGGCCATCGGCTGCTCGAAGATTTCCTTCTGCATGTAATGCTTGTAGGGACCGAGCTCGACGGCAGCTGCAGTCAGCTGCGACAACTGTTCCACGCGCTGTACCGCCTGGCCCTTGCTATCGACAATGCGGATGTGGTCCCGCGCCAGTTCCGCGCAGTCGCCTTCTGCAAGGTAGACGATGCGTTGCGTGACTTGCACTAGGGCCGAGGCATCCGATGCCGCGAAATTCTGGCCGTCGCCCAGTCCGAGCAGTAACGGTGCACCCATGCGCGCTACGACCAGGCGCTGATCGTCGACCTCGTTGATCACCGCAATGGCGTAGGCGCCGATCAGTTGCCCGAGGCTGCGACGTACGGCTTCAAACAGATCACCGCAGGCTTTCAGATGCCAGTGCACCAGGTGGGCAATCACTTCGGTGTCGGTATCCGAGACAAAAACATAACCGAGGTCGCTCAGCTTGTCGCGCATTTCCTCATGGTTCTCGATGATGCCGTTGTGTACCACCGACACGCCGCCCGAAATATGGGGATGGGCATTTTTTTCGGAAGGCGCGCCATGCGTCGCCCAGCGGGTATGTGCAATGCCGATCCGGCCGGTGACGTCGCCGGCCTGTGCAATACGTTCGAGCTCGGCGACTCGGCTGGTGCTGCGCACCCGCTGCAGCTTGTGGCCGTTGGTGACGGCGATACCGGCTGAATCGTAGCCGCGGTACTCGAGGCGTTTTAGGCCTTCAATGAGTACCGGAACGATATCCCGACCGGCGATGGCACCGACAATGCCGCACATTGCTAGTGGAACCCCTTCATTTTTTTGCCTTGCGCGGCCGCTGCCAGCCGGCGCGATGTTCCTGGGTTTTGGGATTGATGATCAGACCGCCCTCGGGTGAATCTTTCCACACCGTCGTGCCGGCGCCGACGGTCACGCCGCGGGCGACACGAACCGGCGCTACCAGCTGCACATCGGAGCCGATATGCACATCGTCTTCAATCACGGTGCGGTGCTTGTTGGCGCCATCGTAATTGCAGGTGATGGTGCCGGCGCCGATATTGACGTTGCGGCCTACGGTGGAGTCGCCGACGTAGGACAGATGGTTGGCTTTGGAACCGTCACCGATGGCACTGGCCTTGACCTCGACAAAGTTGCCGATATGCACCTCGGCAGCCAGCGTGGAACCGGGCCGGATCCGCGCATAGGGCCCGATGCGGCAGTCGGATCCGATCTGCGCACCATCGAGATGACAGAAAGGTTCGATGCGCGTGCCGGCGCCGATCGCCACATCCTTGATCACGCAGTTGGCGCCGATGCTGACACCGTCGGCCAGGCTCACGGCGCCTTCGAAGACGCAGTTGACGTCGATCTGCACATCGCGGCCGCATTGCAGGGTGCCGCGCTGGTCGAAACGCTGCGGATCGATCAGCGTCACGCCGGCCTCCAGCAACTGCGCCGCAAGCCGTTGCTGGTAGGCGCGTTCCAGCCGCGCCAGCTGCACGCGACTGTTGACGCCTTCGGTCTCGCCCGCATCTTCCGCCTGAACGCCGGTCACCGGCAGACGATCCTTGACCGCCAGTGCGATGATATCGGTCAGGTAATACTCTTTCTGCGCATTGCGGTTTTGCAGTTTGGGCAGCCACTGCGCCAGTTTGGCCGTGGGCAGCGCCATGATACCGGTATTGATTTCGCGGATCTTGCGTTGCGCAGCGGTGGCATCCTTCTGTTCAACGATACCTGTGACCCGACCTGCCTTGTTGCGCAGGATGCGGCCATAACCCGTCGGGTCATCCAGCACAGCGGTGAGCACTGCAGCGCCTTTACCCGCAGCTTCGAGCAAGGTGCGCAGCGTCGCTGCACGCACCAGCGGCACATCGCCATAGAGCACCAGTGTTACCGGCGCCTTGGTCAGATGCGGCAGAGCCTGTTGCAGCGCATGTCCGGTGCCGAGCTGCGGCATCTGCAGGGAAAAAGCCAGATCTTCGCCGGTCAGCGCGGCTTTCACCAGTTCGCCGCCGTGGCCGTGGACCACGCAAATATGATCGGACGCCAGTTCACGCGCGGTATCGACGACATGACCGAGCAGCGGTTTACCGGCGAGGGGGTGCAGCACCTTGGGCAGATCGGAGTTCATCCGTTTGCCCTGGCCTGCGGCCAGAATCACGACTTGGAAGCGCATGGGAAAATTATCGCATGGCGCTGCGCGCCATGCGGCAGCGGTTCACAAACAAAAAGGGCGGCCGAAGCCGTCCTTTTCCACACCGATTGCCGGGATCAGCGTTTGCCGCGCAGCTTGCGGATCGAAGCCAGTTGCGCGCCGAGCATGGCCAGTTCGGCCTCGACAGTCGCGACTTCTTGTTTGTCCTGGGCATTCTTGCGGGCCTCTTCGGCCTGCTTGAGCGCTTCAGTTGCCTTGGCTTCGTCGAGGTCGGCGCCGCGAATCGCGGTATCGGCCAGTACGGTCACGCCCTTTGGCTGGACTTCGAGCACTCCGCCGGCAACGAAGATGAATTCTTCGGCGCCGCCGTCAGCAGGCTTGATCCGGACTTCGCCCGGCTTGATGCGCGTGATCAGCGGGGTGTGCCGGGGATAAATACCCAGCTCGCCGGCTTCACCGGGCAGCACGACAAACTCGGCCTCGCCGGAATAGATCTGCTCTTCCGCGCTGACGACATCGACGTGCATGGTAGGGGTTGTCATATCGGATACGCCTTATTGCAGCGTCTTGGCTTTCTCGAAGGCTTCTTCGATGCCGCCGACCATGTAGAAGGCCTGCTCGGGCAGCGCATCGCATTCGCCGCTGACGATCATCTTGAAGCCCTTGATCGTGTCTTTCAGCGACACATACTTGCCGGGCGAACCGGTGAACACCTCGGCGACGCTGAACGGCTGCGACAGGAAGCGCTGGATTTTCCGTGCGCGGGACACTGCCAGTTTGTCTTCCGGCGACAGTTCATCCATGCCCAGGATCGCGATGATGTCGCGCAGTTCCTTGTAACGCTGCAGGGTCGCCTGCACGGCGCGCGCGGTGTTGTAGTGCTCTTCACCGACGACGTGCGGATCGAGCTGGCGCGAAGTCGAATCCAGCGGATCCACTGCGGGGTAAATACCCAGCGATGCGATGTCGCGTGACAGCACGACGGTCGAATCGAGATGGCCGAAGGTGGTCGCGGGCGACGGATCGGTCAAGTCGTCGGCAGGCACGTACACGGCCTGGATCGAGGTGATCGAACCGACCTTGGTCGAGGTAATGCGTTCCTGCAGGCGGCCCATTTCTTCAGCCAGCGTCGGCTGGTAACCCACCGCCGACGGCATCCGGCCGAGTAGCGCCGACACTTCGGTACCGGCCAGGGTGTAACGGTAAATGTTGTCGACGAAGAACAGCACGTCACGGCCTTCATCGCGAAACGCTTCGGCCATGGTCAGGCCGGTCAGCGCCACACGCAGACGGTTGCCCGGCGGTTCGTTCATCTGGCCGTAGACCATCGCCACTTTCGATTTCGACAGGTCGTCCTTGTTGACGACGCCGGCGTCCATCATCTCGTGATAGAAGTCATTACCTTCGCGGGTACGCTCACCGACACCGGCGAACACCGACAGGCCCGAGTGCGCCTTGGCGATGTTGTTGATCAGTTCCATCATGTTCACGGTCTTGCCGACGCCGGCACCGCCGAACAGGCCGACCTTGCCGCCCTTGGCAAAGGGGCAGACCAGATCGATAACCTTGATGCCGGTTTCCAGCAGGTCGGTCGACGGCGACAGTTCTTCGTAGGTCGGCGCCTTGCGGTGGATCGACATGGTCTTGTCGGAACCGATGGGGCCGACTTCATCGATCGGGCGACCCAGTACGTCCATGATGCGTCCCAGTGTTTTCGGGCCAACCGGCACCGAGATCGGCGCCTTGGTATTGGTCACCATCATGCCGCGGCGCAGGCCGTCGGAAGACCCCAGCGCGATGGTGCGCACTATGCCGTCGCCGAGCTGCTGCTGGACTTCAAGCGTCAGTTCCGTGCCATCCATGGTAAGAGCGTCATAGATGTGCGGCATTTGGTCGCGCGCAAACTCGACGTCAATCACCGCGCCGATACATTGAACGATTTTTCCCTGGCTCATGGTCAATCCCTAAATCAAAATGTCGTCAAACAATCAGATCGTGCGTTAGCGTCAAACTGCTGCTGCGCCGCCGACAATCTCCGACAGCTCCTTGGTAATGGAAGCTTGCCGCGTCTTGTTGTAAATCAGTGTCAATTCGTCGATCACGCTGCCGGCATTGTCCGAAGCCGCCTTCATCGCGACCATCCGTGCCGATTGCTCGGAGGCCATGTTCTCGGCCACCGACTGGTAAATCAGCGATTCAATGTAACGGGTCAACACCTGATCCAGCACACCCTGAGCGTCCGGCTCATAGATGTAGTCCCAGGTACCGGCGGGTACGCCCAGCGCGTCGCCGGCGAGCGGCAGCACCTGTTCAACCACCGCTTCCTGCTTCATCGTGTTGATGAACTTGGTGTAGATGATCAGCAGGCGGTCGAAACGGTCGTTGGTATACCCGTCGAGCATCACTTTGACCGCACCGATCAGGTTGTCCATATGCGGCTTGTCGCCGAGGCCGGTCACCTGCGAACTGATTTGCGCGCCAAGGCGCTGCATGAAACCCAGGCCCTTGTTGCCGATCGTGCAGACTTCGATTTCCTCGCCCTGGGCTTCCAGTTCCTTGATCTTGTTCATCGCAAGACGTAGGGCATTGGTGTTGAGGCCGCCGCAGAGACCCTTGTCGGTGGTGACAACAATGATGCCGACACGCTTCACCGAATCACGCGACACCAGGAAGGGATGGCGGTACTCGGGGTTGGCGTGACTGATGTTGGCTGCGATGTTGCGGATCTTTTCGACGTACGGCCGCGTCGCGCGCATGCGCTCCTGGGCGCGCCGCATTTTCGAGGCCGCGACCATTTCCATCGCCTTGGTGATCTTGCGCGTGTTTTGCACGCTCTTGATCTTGGTGCGGATTTCCTTCGAGCCAGCCATGTTTTAAGTGTCTGTTTTTAAACGGTTAATTAACTTTTTGGTCGCGCTTAGTAGGAACCGTTCTGCTTCCAGTCCTTGATCGCGGCGTTCAGCTTTTCTTCGTCGTCCTTGCTGAGATCCTTGGTGTCTTCAATGCGTTTCACCAGATCACCGAACTTGGACTGAATGTAGTCGCGCATCGAATTCTCGGCTGCCAGCGCTTTCTTGACATCGACATCGTCAAAGTAACCGCCGTTGACCGCGAACAGCGTCAGCGCCATTTCCCAGACCTGCAGCGGACGGTATTGCGGCTGCTTCATCAGTTCGGTGACCAGACGGCCGCGCTCCAGCTGCTTGCGGGTGGCTTCGTCAAGGTCTGAGGCAAACTGCGCGAAAGCCGCGAGTTCGCGATACTGGGCCAGCGCCAGACGCACACCGCCGCCCAGTTTCTTGATGATCTTGGTTTGCGCAGCACCGCCGACGCGCGATACCGAAATACCGGCGTTGATCGCGGGACGGATACCTGCGTTGAACAGATCGGTCTCGAGGAAGATCTGGCCATCGGTAATCGAAATCACGTTGGTCGGTACGAACGCTGTCACGTCACCGGCCTGGGTTTCAATCACCGGCAGTGCGGTCAGTGAACCGGTCTTGCCTTTGACGGCGCCCTTGGTAAAGGCTTCCACGTAATCTTCGTTGACGCGGGCCGCACGCTCGAGCAGACGCGAGTGCAGATAAAACACGTCGCCGGGGTAGGCTTCGCGGCCCGGCGGGCGGCGCAGCAGCAGCGAGACCTGACGGTAGGCCCAGGCCTGTTTGGTCAGATCGTCATAAATGATCAGCGCGTCCTGCCCGCGGTCACGGAAGTATTCGCCCATCGTGCAGCCGGAGTAGGGGGCGATGAACTGCATCGCCGCCGATTCGGAAGCCGAGGAAGCAACGACGATGGTGTATTCCATCGCGCCGTGTTCTTCGAGCTTGCGCACTACGTTCTTGATCGAAGAGGCTTTCTGACCGATTGCGACGTAAATGCAGATCAGGTCCTTGCCCTTCTGGTTGATGATGGTGTCGAGCGCCACTGCAGTCTTGCCGGTTTGGCGGTCGCCGATGATCAGCTCGCGCTGGCCGCGGCCGACGGGCACCATCGCGTCAATCGACTTCAGGCCGGTCTGCACCGGTTGCGACACCGACTTACGCGCGATCACGCCCGGCGCAACCTTTTCGATCACGTCCGTCAGTTTCGCATTGACCGGACCCTTGCCGTCGATCGGCTGGCCCAGCGAGTTGACGACGCGGCCGATCAGCTCGGGGCCCACCGGCACTTCGAGAATGCGGCCCGTGGTCTTGACCACGTCGCCTTCGGAGATGTGTTCGTATTCACCCAGAATCACCGCGCCGACCGAGTCACGCTCGAGGTTCAGTGCGAGGCCGAAGGTGTTTTTCGGGAATTCCAGCATCTCGCCCTGCATCACGTCGGCCAGACCGTGAATGCGGCAGATACCGTCGGTCACCGAAATCACCGTGCCCTGGGTGCGTGCTTCGGTGGTCCCCGCCAGATTCTGAATCCGGCTTTTGATGAGTTCGCTGATCTCGGAAGGATTGAGTTGCATGTGTTGCTCCTAATACCTTAGTGGGTAAGCGCGGCGGCCATCGCATCCAGCTTGCCGCGCACCGTTGCATCAATGACTTTGTCGCCGACCACGATTTTCAGGCCGCCGATGAGTTTCGGATCGAGTTCGACTTTGGCCGTGATCTTGCGGCCGTATTTCATTTCCAGCGTCGCTACCAGCGACTGCAGCTGGCCGTCTGCCAGCGGCAATGCCGAAACCACGGTCGCTTCCATCGCACCTTCATGGTCACGGCGTAGCGCTTCATACATGTCGCGGATCTGCACGATCAGGCCGAGGCGGCGGTTCTGTACCAGCACCTGCACGAAGTTTCGCGCCTCACCGGAAAGGTTTTTGCCGACAGCACCGATGATCACACCCTCCAGCTGGGCGGCCCCGACATTCGGAGCATCAATCAGTGCTGCAATCTGGGCATCGGCAACAACGGCGTTGATCAGTTCAAGCGCATCTGACCATGCGGACAGCGCATTCTGCTCGCGGGCGAGCTTGAACGCCGCTTCAGCGTAGGGTCGGGCAATGGTGACGGGTTCGGCCATATCGGAATCAGAGCTGTTTCTGCACGGCGGCAATCAGGTCGGCATGAGCCTTGGCGTCGACTTCGCGTTTGAGAATCTGCTCGGCACCGGCTACGGCAAGCGCCGCAACCTGGGTCCGCAGCGTCTCGCGCGCTCGGGCGACTTCCTGTTCGATTTCAGCCTTGGCGCCGGCCACCAGACGGTCGCCTTCGACCTTGGCGGAAGCCTTGGCTTCTTCGATCATCTGGCTGGCGCGCTTTTCGGCCTGGGCCAGAATTTCAGTCACGCGTCCGCGGGCCTGGGCAATCGCCTCGTCGGCCTGCTTGGCCGAACGCTCCAGCGATTGCTTGCCGGCTTCGGCCGCAGCAAGGCCGTCGGCGATGCGCTTTGTACGCTCGTCCATCGCGTCGGTGATCATCGGCCACACGAAACGGACCGAGAACCAGATCAGCGCCGCAAACGACAGCGCCTGGACAAACAGGGTGGCGTTGATGTTCATGGCTGTGGTCGGTCAGAGGGCCGGTTACTTGGCCAGAACGCCGAGCAGCGGGTTGGCAAAGCCGAAGAACATCGCGATACCGACACCGATCAGGAAGGCGGCGTCAATCAGGCCGGCCAGCAGGAACATGAACTTTTGCAGTTGCGGGATCAGTTCCGGCTGACGGGCGGCGGCTTCGAGAAACTTGCTGCCCATGATGCCGATGCCGATACAGGCGCCGATAGCACCGAGGCCGATGATGATGCCGATGCCCAGCGCGGTGTAGCCTTGAATGACGGCGGCGAATTGTTCCATTTGAATTTCCCTTTCTCTATAACAAAGTAATTGCTGCGAATTAAATACGGTATACGGCGAATTGCGTTGAAGTCGTTCAGCGATCCTGCATCAATGGTGTTCGTGCGCCATCGCGATATACACGCACGACAGCACCATGAAAATGAAAGCCTGCAGCAGGATGATCAGGATGTGAAAGACCGCCCAGCCCCAATACAGCACGCCTGCGGCGGCACCGGCGACCACACCGCCGCCGGAAACGGCAGCCAGAGTGCCGAGCAGGCCGAGCAGCATGAAAATCAGTTCTCCGGCATACATATTGCCGAACAGTCGCATCGCCAGTGACACCGGCTTCGACAGGTATTCAATGATGTTCAGCACCAGGTTCGGGATCCACAGCAGCGGATGGCCGCCGAACGGCGCAGTAAAGAGTTCGTGCACAAAGCCGCCGGCACCCTTGGCTTTGAAGCTGAAGAAGATCGTCAGGATGAAAATCGTCAGCGACATCGCGAACGTGGTGTTCAGGTCGGTCGTTGGCACCGGTTTCCATTGGTGCAGTCCGGCAGCGCCGGTGGCCGTCGCCACCCAGTCGATGGGCAAGAGGTCCATCAGGTTCATCATGAACACCCAGACGAAAATCGTCAGGGCCAGCGGTGCGAGGAATTTGCGGTCGCCGGGAAACACGCCTTTGACGGTTTCATCAACAAACTCGACAATCAGTTCGACAAAACCCTGCACCGGACCGGGAACGCCGCTGGTTGCACGCCGTGCCACCAGATAAAACGCGCCGATACCGAGCAAGCCGGTAAACCAGCCCATCAGGATGGTGTCGAGATTGAAAGTCCAGAAACCTTCACCGAACCGCAGATTGGTTAGGTGGTGGCCAATGTATTCGCCCGCGTTGTGGGGGCCCTGACCGGCTGCCATGATGACCACGATTGATCTCTTTTACTTACTTTTTAACAGCGGCATTGCCAGCGGGTAAGCCAGCAACGCCACAATGAAACCTGCAAGAAACGGCCCGGCCGCAAACCCCCGGTCCGCACTCAGCCCCCAGAACAGCAGGCCCAGCGCAACAGCAATTTTTGCAACCTCGCCGGTCAGATGGCTCCACAGCACCCGCGATGCACTGCGTCCCGGAACCAGCTTCTGTCCGACCGCGTAAGCCAGCGTTCCGGCCCACGCACACCCGCCGCCCGCCGCAATGGATTGCGCCATTTCGGCGCCCGACATCCACCACGCGAGTACGGCTATTACCCCCAAAATCGCAGCCTGAACTGCAGCGACTACCGCGATCATCCTGCGCCCTCCGCAATTAAAAACGACCGGGGCAGACTCAGAAAATCCTTAAATTTTACAATTAACCGCGAAGTAGCGTCAAATAATGTTGCGGTGCGGCGCATGTGTTCATTTGAACCGCGACAGCAGCGCATCCAGCTGTTCCAGCGTCCGGTAAGCAATCACTACGCTGCCGCTGCCGGCGCGGGATCCGGTCTTGATCTGCACCGTGGTGCCCAGCCGGTTCGATACCTCTTCCTCAAGGCGGGCAACGTCACGGTCCTTGCGCGCAGGGCGCTTGCCGGCAGGGGTGTTTTTCTTGAGCCCGGCACCGACGCACCGTTCCACTTCGCGCACCGACCAGCCTTTCGCAGCGGCTTCACGAGCCAGTGCAATCTGCTGATCGGCAGGCAGGACCAGCAGGGCACGGGCATGGCCCATTTCGAGTTGGCCCTGCGCCAGCAACTCACGCACAGGCGGTGGCAGATCGAGCAGACGCAGCAGGTTGGTTACTGTCGTACGTGACTTGCCGACGGCGTCAGCTACGGCCTGATGCGTCAAGGAAAACTCACGGATCAGGCGATCAATGCCGGCGGCTTCTTCGAGCGCGTTGAGGTCTTCGCGCTGGATGTTCTCGATCAGCGCCACCGCCAGCGCCTGCTGGTCGGGCACGTTGCGCACCAGCACCGGCACGCTGCTCAAGCCGGCAATACGTGCCGCGCGCCAACGCCGTTCGCCGGCAATGATTTCGTGTTTGCCGTCGCCGACCGGCCGCACCAGGATCGGCTGCATGATGCCCTGGGCCTTGATCGACGCCGCCAGTGCATTCAACGCTTCCTGGTCCATGCGCGTGCGCGGCTGGTACTTGCCGGGCTGCAGCGCGCTGACCGGCAGCGTATTGATCGCGTCGCCGCCTGCTGCGGCGGCAGGCGCATCGTTATCACCACCAAGCAGGGCGTCGAGGCCGCGCCCCAAACCTTTGATCTTGACCATATAAAACCTTTATTAACAGATACTTACGTCGTTTTTTCGGTGCGCGCTTCGCTACGGTTCAACATTTCACCCGCCAAAGCCAGATAGGCCTGCGCCCCTTTGGAAGCCCGGTCAAACTCCAGCGCCGGCAGGCCGTGGCTGGGCGCTTCGGCCAAACGCACATTGCGCGGAATCACCGTGCGGTAAACCTTGTCACCGAAGTGCTGTAGCAGCTGTGCCGACACCTGTTGCGCCAGCGTATTGCGCGGGTCGTACATCGTTCGCAGCAGACCTTCGATTTCGAGATCCGGATTGAGATGGGCGCGCACGCGTTTGATGGTGCCGACCAGATCCGACAAACCTTCGAGCGCGTAGTACTCGCATTGCATCGGGATCATTACCGCCTGCGCCGCAGTCAGTCCGTTGACCGTCAGCAGATTCAGCGCCGGCGGGCAATCGATCAGAATGAAATCATATTCGGATGCGACCGACAGCAGCGCATCCTTGAGCCGGGTTTCGCGGTGTTCGATATCGACGAGTTCCACTTCAGCGCCGGCGAGTTCGCGGTTTGAGGGCAACACGTCATAACCGGCATTCGCCGCGCGCTGACGCACTTCGGCAACCTGTTTTTCGCCGAGCAACACGTGATACACCGTCGCCGCGAGGCTGCGTTTGTCGACGCCGCTGCCCATCGTGGCATTGCCCTGCGGATCCAGATCGACCAGCAACACGCGGCGCTGCATGGCAGCGAGACTCGCCGCGAGATTGACGCCCGTCGTGGTTTTGCCGACGCCGCCTTTCTGGTTGGTGATGGCGATGATGCGCATCAGGCCGCCGCCGCGAGTTGAAGCAGGGCGGCGTGACGCTCCGCGCCGAGACCCGGCACGTTCAGCGTCACCACGCTGCGCAAATTGAATTCGCTCGGCAGATGCGCCAGTTCGTCCCGGGGATAAATCCCCTTCATCGCAATCATCACGCCGTCTTTTACACAATGTTTTCCGGCCAGCGCGAGAAATTCGGAAATTTCCGAAAACGCGCGTGATACCACCGTATTGAAGGGCTGCGGCGCAGACAAGGCTTCGACGCGCGCACAGGCTACCTCGACGTTGCCGAGTTGGAGTTCGATCATGGCCTGGCGCAGGAATGTGGTTTTTTTCTGATTGGAATCGAGCAGGGTGATCTGCCAATCAGGCCGCGCCAGCGCCAGCGGAATACCGGGCAGCCCGGCACCGGTGCCGACATCCAGCACACGCGGGCCATGCACATGCGGCAACACGGCCAGCGAATCGAGCAGGTGATGCGTCAGCATTTTTTTCGGCTCACGCACTGCTGTCAGGTTGTAGGCCTTGTTCCATTTGCCGATCAGCGCGAGGTAGTCGAGTAGACGCTGTTGCGCATCCGCCGGCACGGAAATGCCCAATGCGGCAATGCCCGCAGCCAGATCCGCGGCGAGACTCATGCGCTTTTCTTTAGTGCCGCGGCGCTGCGTTTCAGATGCACCAGCAATACTGAAACCGCGGCCGGCGTCACCCCGGACACGCGCGAAGCCTGACCAACGGTTTCCGGTTTGGCGCGATTGAGTTTTTGCTGGACTTCGATCGACAGGCCGCGCACCTGTGCGTAATCCAGATCCGCCGGCAGCCGCAGATCTTCCTGTCGCGCGCGATGCTCGATTTCGGTTTTCTGGCGATCGATATAGCCCTGATACTTGGCCTGGATTTCCACCTGCTCGGCGACCTGCGGATCGGTGGTCCCGGGGCCCGCACCGGGTAAAGCCATCAGGCTGATGTAGCTGACCTCGGGGCGCCGGAGCAAATCCGACAGTGAATACTCACGTTCTAATGATTTACCAATTAAATCAATAGCTTGCTGTTCCGGCAAAATCTGTGGATTGACCCAGATCGTCTTCAGTCGCTCCTGCTCCAGCGCGACTTCCTCGCGCTTGCGGGCGAAGGTTTCCCAGCGCTGATCGTCAACCACACCGAGGCGCCGGCCGATCTCGGTCAGGCGCAAATCAGCGTTGTCTTCTCGCAAGGACAAGCGGTATTCAGCGCGGCTGGTGAACATGCGGTAGGGCTCGGAAACGCCGCGGGTAATCAGGTCATCGACCAGCACGCCGAGATACGCCTGATCGCGGGTCGGGTGCCAGGACTCCTGTTCCGATGCCAGCAGACCGGCATTGATGCCGGCCAGCAAACCCTGCGCAGCCGCTTCTTCGTAACCGGTGGTGCCGTTGATCTGACCGGCAAAAAACAGCCCGGCGATCGCCTTGGTTTCCAGCGAAGCCTTCAGCCCGCGTGGATCGAAGTAGTCATATTCAATCGCATAGCCGGGCCGGGTGATATGCGCTTGTTCAAGACCCGGGATTGAGCGCACCACCGCCAGTTGCACGTCGAAAGGCAGACTGGTGGAAATGCCATTGGGGTAATACTCGTGAACCGTCAGGCCTTCAGGCTCGAGGAAAATCTGGTGCGAAGACTTGTCGGCAAAACGATGGATCTTGTCTTCGATCGACGGACAGTAACGCGGTCCGACACCCTCGATCACACCGGTGAACATCGGCGAGCGGTCCAGCCCGCCGCGGATCGCGTCATGCGTGCGCTCATTGGTATGAGTGATCCAGCACGGCACCTGCCGCGGATGTTGCTCACGCCGGCCGAGAAAGGAAAACACCGGCGCCGGGTCGTCTCCGGGCTGCTCGGTCAGTCGCGAAAAATCGATGGTGCGGCCGTCGATGCGCGGCGGCGTACCGGTCTTCAGCCGCCCGACCGGCAGCTTCAGTTCGCGCAGGCGTGCTGCCAGACTGACGGACGGCGGATCGCCGGCGCGGCCGCCCTGATAGTTCTGCAGGCCGACGTGGATCAGGCCGGACAGGAAAGTGCCGGCAGTCAGCACCACGGCACGGGCCTCGAAACGCAGGCCGATCTGGGTGACCACGCCGGTGACCCGGTCGCCCTGCACGATCAGATCGTCGACAGCTTGCTGAAACACGCTCAGATTGGGCTGGTTCTCGATGCGGCTGCGGATGGCCTGGCGATAGAGCACGCGGTCGGCCTGGGCGCGCGTGGCGCGCACTGCGGGGCCCTTGCGGGAGTTAAGGATCCTGAACTGGATGCCAGCCTCGTCCGTGGCGGCCGCCATCGCGCCGCCCATGGCGTCGACTTCCTTGACCAGATGACCTTTGCCGATGCCGCCGATCGAGGGATTGCAGGACATCTGACCCAGGGTTTCGACGCTATGGGTCAGCAACAGCGTACGACGTCCCATGCGTGCGCTGGCCAGCGCCGCCTCGGTACCGGCGTGACCGCCGCCGATTACGATTACGTCAAATTTTTCAGGATATTGCGTCATTGGGTGCGCTGCGATCTGGGACTGCCGCCTGCCCCCGGGGCCGGGCGCGAATGATAGCCCAGTTTGGCCGTGCAGCGAAAGCGCGAGGATCGGTCAAAAACCCATGTTCCACGTGAAACATGGGTTTAGGCGGGATTCTGACCAAACCGGATGTTCCACGTGGAACACCCCTAGGCCCTGCTACTTGCCGATACAGAACTTGGAGAAAATTTCGCCGAGCAGATCATCAGGAGTAAATTCACCGGTGATGGCACACAGTGCTTCGTGAGCCAGCCGCAATTCCTCGGCGTACAACTCCAGATGGCGGGTCTGAGCCGCCGCTTGCGCAAGATGGGCCTGGGCGGATTGCAAGGCGGCCATATGGCGCGCGCGCGCGGTGAACAGCCCTTCTCCCGAGGGATGCCAGCCGGCTCGGTCCCAAATCGCCTGCTTCAGCTGATCCAAACCAGCGCCGGTTTTTGCGGAGACCCAGACCTGGTCCTCATTACCGCAGGTTTCGCGGCCGGCTGGTCGTGCGGACAGATCAATCTTGTTGAGCACGCGGATACGCGCCAGCCCCGCCGGCAGACGGTCAATGATCGCCTGATGGCCGGAGTCATTGGCTCCGGCAGTATCCGAGACCACCAAGGCCAGATCAGCTTTTTCAATCTGCGTCCAGGTGCGGCTGATACCAATTCGCTCAACGGCATCATCGGTCTCACGCAGGCCGGCGGTATCGATGATGTGCACCGGCAGGCCATCGATGTCGATCTGCTCGCGCACGGCGTCCCGCGTGGTACCGGGCACATCGGTGACGATGGCGACGTCCTCGCCGGCCAGCCGGTTCAGCAGGCTGGATTTGCCGACGTTGGGCTCGCCGATCAGTACGGCCTGAATCCCTTCGCGCAGCAGGCTGCCCTGCCGCGTTGAAGCAATGACCCGTTCCAGTTGCTCACGGATTGCGGTGAGCTGGTCCGCGGCGCGTCCGGCGGTCAGGAATTCGACTTCCTCCTCGGGAAAATCCAGCGTGGCTTCGAGCAAGGTGCGCAAAGCGACGATTTTTGACGCAAGTTCTTGTATTAATTCAGAAAAATTACCCTGCAGGGAGCGTAAGGCGGCACGCGCGGCCAAGGCCGTCGAGGCCTCAATCAGATCGGCGACCCCCTCGGCCTGCGCCAGGTCCATGCGGCCGTTGAGATAAGCGCGTTCAGTAAATTCGCCCGGGCGTGCCAGACGTGCGCCCAATTCAACGCATCGTTGCAGCAGCTGGCGCATGACCACAGGACCGCCGTGTCCCTGCAACTCGATGACATCTTCACCGGTATACGAATGAGGCGCAGGAAAAAACAGCGCAATACCTTCGTCGATGGATTCGCCGGCGCTATCACGAAACGCCGTGAGTACGGCACGACGCGCTTGCAGCGGTTTTGAAACCAGGTCAGAAACGAAGCGCAGGAGATCGCGTCCGGAGATGCGCACGACACCGATACCACCGCGCCCGGGGGCAGTGGCGATTGCAGCGATGATGTCGCGCTGAGTCATGCGCGGCGAGTATAACGCCGCGGAATTACGACTTGTGCGCCGCGGCTTTGCCGCCATCGATCAAGCGGTTGATATGCCACTGCTGCGCGATCGAGAGCACGTTGTTCACCAGCCAGTACAGCACCAGGCCTGCAGGGAAAACAAAGAAGAAGATGCTGAATGCCACCGGCATGATCTTCATCACTTTCGCCTGCACGGGATCCGGCGGTTCCGGATTGAGCCGCGTCTGGATGATCATCGTTGCGCCCATCATGATCGGCAGCAGCCCGATGGGATAACCGAAGAACGAGAAATTGAACAGTTCGTTGAAGAAGCGGTCCGGTGCCGACAGATCCGTCACCCACAACGCGAACGGTGCCTGACGCATTTCCACGCTGCCCAGCAAGACCCAATACAGGGCAATGAACACGGGGATCTGCACCACGATCGGCAGACAGCCGCCCAGCGGATTGATCTTCTCAGTCTTATAGAGCTCCATCATCGCCTGCTGCATGCGCTGGCGGTCCTCGCCATACTGCTCCTTCAGCCGCTGCATTTTCGGCGCGACGACACGCATCTTCGCCATCGAGCGATAGCTGGCTTCCGACAAGGGATAGAACAGCAATTTGATCAGGACGGTGAGCAGGATGATCGCAACACCCCAGTTATCGACCATTCCGTGGATCCACTGCAGAACCCAAAACAGGGGTACGGCAATCACCGTCAGCCAGCCGTAGTCCACCGCGAGATCCAGTCCCGGTGCCAAGGCTGCGAGCTTGTGTTGTTCCTGCGGCCCGGCATACAGCGGCACGGAAATCGACGCGCTGGCGCCGGGAGCAATGCTGCCGACCGGCAGAATCACGCCGGCGGCATAAAGTCCCTGCTGCAGCTGGCGCGTGTAGAACTCGCGCGACGTGTTGCCCTTGGGCAGCCAGGCGCCGAGGAAATAATGTTGCAGCATGCCGATCCAGCCGTCATTGCTGTTTTTCGGATACGGCGCTTTACCCTTGTCGATGTCGCCGAAAGCAACCTTCTGGAATTTTTCCTTGTCGGTGTAAACCGCCGGACCGGTATAGGTCGGCACCATCGAGGAATCGCCCTCCGGTAGTTTGGAATCTCGCACCAGCTGGAAATAACCGGAGGCTTCCAGCGGCGCTGTTCCGGTATTGGTCAGCTCATGGGCAATGTCGATGACATAGCTGTTGCGCTGGAAACGATAGGTTTTGGCCGACTTGACGCCGGTCGCTTCGAGCCGGATCTCCAGCAGGTCTGCACCGTCAGCCAGCTTGTATTCCTCGGCCTTGGCCACATAAGCGGTCTGGTGGTTGGGCAGACCGGCGCCGATCAGTCCGGATTGCGCGACATACATATGGTCGGTATCACGGTTGAACAGCACAAAATTCTTTTTGGGATCTAGCGTACCGCCGTGTTTCTTGAAACGCAGGCTGACCAGATCACCGCCGGTTGCACTGATCTCGGCGAAATACAGATCGGTTTCCACTTTGATGGTTTTGCCGTCGCGGGCAAGCACGGCGGCGGGCGCGACCGGGGCGGTAACGGCAAGCGGTGCAGGTGCGGCCGCAGGCACCGGCACTGCGGCCGGCGTGCTGCCGCTTTGGGTTGGCACCGCGCCAGGGGCCGGGGCGACCGCCGCAGTTTTAGTAGCCAACTGATCCCGCTGCCAGCCTTCATACAGCAGGAATACTGACATCGTGAACACAAAGAAGAGAATCAGCCGTCGTGAATCCATAAGCCTCTTTGCGAAGAGCTGCAGCGCCTGGGGGCCGGTTATGACACCAGTCCGCGCAACAGATCCTCCAACTCCTTCAACAATGCTGCGTTATCACGGTTGCGAGGACTTCCCCTGAGCTGAACGACGACATCCAGATCGCCGAGTTCGGCGGCCAGTTGCCGGTGTACGGTTCTGGCCAACCGTTTGACCCGGTTGCGGTCGACGGATCTCGGTGCCGCTTTTTTGCCGACGATCAGGCCAAGACGCGGGCCATTTTCGATGTTGGGCAGAGCCCTGACCACAAAAGTACGGCTGCCATTCATGCGTCCGCCGGCGAGTACAGCCTCAAACTGCGCCGGTTTCGTCAGACGACCCGGGCGCGTGCGGGGGATATTGCCATCCCCCGGACTGGTCAAACGCTGAGGCGAGCCCGCCCTTTTGCGCGGCGCGCACGGATGACAGCGCGGCCGCCGCGCGTTTTCATGCGCACACGAAACCCGTGGGTCCGCTGGCGACGCGTTTTGGACGGTTGATAGGTGCGCTTCATGGTGGTTCCTGATTTGGTGTTCTGGAAAACCCGACATTAGACACGGGCCGCCCCCACTGTGTCAACGTACGCGTAAAACGGCTTTTCCAGTCCCTCCGCCAGAATGTCGCCGTACGTTTGGTTGGCTTCGGCAATAAGGGGTAAAATCAGGGGTCAAATTTCCGCCCCACCCACGCTAACTCCGCTCCGCCCGATAGGGACGAATGAACGAATTCTGGCAACACTGTCTCTCGCTTTTTGCGCAAGAGATCGGGCAACAGCAGTTTGTCACCTGGATACAGCCGCTTCAATGTGGAGTTTCCGGCTCGCGGGTTACGATCACTGCACCCAACGGTTTTGTCCAGCGCTGGGTGCGCGACCGCTTCCACGCGCGGATTCTGGAGCTGGCCCGCGAACGTCTGGGCGACGAAGCAACGGTGGATCTGGTTCTCGCAGAACGGGGTGCCGCCGTTGCAGTGCCCGCCGCAGCTGCGCCGGAAATGCCGGCGGTAAAGCCAGCACCTCCCTTACGCGACATTTCGCGTCTGAATCCCGGATTCACCTTCGATACCTTTGTCACGGGTAAAGCCAACGATCTGGCACGGGCGGCCGCACGTCAGGTGGCGGAAAAACCCGGCTCAGCCTACAACCCGCTGTTCGTCTACGGCGGTGTCGGGCTCGGCAAAACGCATTTAATCCACGCCATCGGCAATCACTTGCGCGCTCACGCGCCGGAAAGCAAGATCCGCTATATCCACGCCGAGCAATATGTCTCTGACGTGGTGCGTGCCTATCAACACAAGGCCTTTGACGATTTCAAACGCTATTACCACTCGCTCGATCTGCTGCTGATCGATGACATCCAGTTTTTTAGCGGCAAGAACCGCACGCAGGAAGAATTCTTCTATGCGTTCAACGCCCTGGTTGAGGCTCACAAGCAGGTGATCATCACCTGCGATACCTACCCTAAGGAAATTTCCGGTATCGAGAACCGCCTGATTTCCCGCTTCGGTTGGGGCTTGACGGTAGCGGTGGAACCACCCGAACTCGAAATGCGTGTTGCCATCCTGCTGAAAAAAGCCGGTGCCGATGGCTTGGCGCTGGATGAAAACGTGGCTTTCTTTATTGCCAAACACATTCAATCCAATATCCGTGAACTGGAAGGTGCGCTGAAACGGGTGTTAGCTTATTCCCGGTTCACCGGGCAACCGATCACCGTAGATCTGGCGCGCGAAGCACTGCGCGACGTGCTTGCTTCGCAAAGCCGGCAGGTCAGCATCGAGAACATCCAGAAAACCGTTGCGGACTATTACAAGATCAAAGTGTCCGAGATGTATTCGAAAAAACGCACGCGTAATGTCGCACGTCCCCGCCAGGTTGCCATGGCCCTAGCCAAGGAACTGACGCAGATGAGCCTGCCGGACATCGGCGAAGCGTTTGGCGGACGCGACCACACAACGGTATTGCATGCCTGCCGCAAGATCGCAGAACTGCGTGGCAGCAGTACAGACATCACGAGCGATATTGCTTCTTTGCTGAAGGTATTACGCAGTTGATGACGGGTGCATACTTTGTGCATAACTAATGAAATGGCTGTCCGGTCGTTATTTCATCCTTTTTTTTCCACAGGCAATCCCCAGCTTTAACAGAGATTCAGGATGACGATAAATGCTTTGCAATCAAGCGTTAAAGTAAGATTTCAACAGCAAACGAGCCTCTCTATTAGCTATTACTATTCTTTTTAAAAGAAACTATTAATATGAAACTCGTCCAACTCCCGCGAGATACCCTACTCAAACCGCTACAAGCTGTCACCGGCATCGTTGAACGGCGGCATACGCTGCCTATCCTGTCTAATGTATTAATCGAAAGGCATGAAGACAGCCTGCGTTTTGTCGCCACCGATCTGGAACTGCAGATCGCAACTTCCAGCGCGATGGATAAAAAAGCCGGCGAGACACTGGCCGTCACGGTTTCAGCGCGCAAGCTGGTCGATATTCTTCGTGCATTGCCTGACGGCAGCGACGTCGCTCTGGAACTGGCAAACAACCGCCTTCAGGTGAAAACCGGCAAAAGCCGCTTCAACCTGCAGACCCTGCCGGCAACTGACTTTCCGGCGCTGGCCGATGCGGGCAAGCCGCAGAGCAGCTTCAGGATTTCCCAGGGAGTTACACGAAAGCTGCTGGCGCTGGTGCAATACGCCATGGCGCAGCAGGACATCCGCTACTACCTGAACGGCTTGCTGCTGGTGACCGAAGGCAAGGATCTGCGTGTGGTGGCCACCGATGGGCACCGTTTGAGCTATGCCGTTACCGCACTGTCAGCCGAGCAGGAAAAAACCGAAGTTATCCTGCCGCGCAAAGCCATTCTGGAACTCGCCCGTCAGCTGAACGACAACGATGATCCTCTGGATGTGGCGATTCATGCCAATCAGGTGCGTTTCCGTTTTGGCGAAGTCGATCTGACCACCAAGGTCATCGACGGCAAGTTCCCCGATTATCAGCGCGTCATTCCCAGTAATTACGAAAAGCACATTGCACTGGACCGAGATGAACTGCAGCGCGCCCTGCAGCGTGCCGCCATCCTGTCCAACGAAAAATTCCGCGGCGTGCGCTGGATGCTGACCAAGGACAGTCTGCGCATTTCCTGCAGCAACAACGAGCAGGAAGAGGCCCAAGAGGAACTCGAAGTCGAATTCAGCGGTGACCCCCTGGATGTGGGTTTCAACGTCACCTACCTCCTCGACGTGCTCAGCAATGTGCCTCCAGGGAAAGTCACCTGCTCCTTCGGCGACGCCAACAGCAGCATGCTGATCACGTTACCGGGCCGCGACGATTTCCGTTATGTCGTGATGCCGATGCGGATCTAAGCAAACCAAAAAGCAACAGAGAAAAGAGAAACAATGAGCGACAAAGAACCGCGTACCGGAAACGAATACGACGGCAACAGCATTAAGGTCCTCAAGGGACTTGAGGCCGTACGCAAACGTCCGGGCATGTATATCGGCGATACTAGCGACGGCACCGGCCTGCACCACATGGTATTCGAGGTGGTCGATAACGCGATCGACGAGGCCCTGGCGGGACACTGCGACGAAATCTCCATCATAATCCATCCGGACAACTCGATCAGCGTGGCCGACAACGGCCGCGGCATCCCGACCGACATTCATCCGGAAGACGAGGAAAAACGGTCCACCGCCGAAGTGGTGATGACCGAGCTGCATGCCGGCGGCAAATTCGACAGCAACTCGTACAAGATTTCCGGCGGCCTGCACGGTGTCGGCGTATCTGTGGTCAACGCGTTGTCGGAGTGGCTGCGCCTGACCATACGCCGCGACGGCAAGATGCACCAGATGGAATTCCGTATGGGCGAGGCTGTGGCCCCGCTGAAGAACACCGGCAAAAGCGAACGCCGTGGTACCGAAGTGCATTTCCTGGCCAGCAAGGAAATCTTCGGCACGGTCGAATTTCATTATGAAATCCTGGCCAAGCGCCTGCGCGAACTTTCCTTCCTCAATCATGGCGTGAAAATATCCATGACCGATCAGCGTACCGGCAAGGAAGAAAAGTTCGCGTTTGCCGGCGGGGTCAAGGGCTTCGTTGAATACATGAACCGCAACAAGTCGGTTTTGCATCCGAACGTGTTTCACATCGAAGGCACCAAGGACGGCATCACCGTCGAAGTCGCCATGCAGTGGAATGACTCCTACCAGGAGTCGATGCAGTGCTTCACCAACAATATTCCGCAGCGTGACGGCGGCACCCACCTGACCGGACTGCGTGCCGCGATGACGCGTACGCTGAACAACTACATCGAATCGACCGAACAGGCGAAAAAAGCCAAGGTTGAAACCGGCGGCGATGACATGAAAGAAGGCCTGACGGCCGTGTTGTCGGTCAAGGTGCCGGAACCGAAATTCTCCTCCCAGACCAAAGACAAACTGGTGTCGTCGGAAGTGCGTCCGGTGGTGGAAGAAATCGTCGGCCAGAAGCTGATGGAATTCCTGCTCGAGAAACCCAACGACGCCAAAATCATCTGCGGCAAGATTGTCGACGCCGCGCGGGCGCGGGAAGCGGCGCGCAAAGCGCGCGAGCTGACCCGCCGCAAAGGTGTGCTTGATTCCTTCGGCCTTTCGGGCAAGCTGGCCGACTGCCAGGAAAGAGACCCGGCGCAGTGCGAACTGTATCTGGTCGAGGGTGACTCGGCCGGCGGTTCGGCGAAGCAGGGCCGCGACCGGAAGAACCAGGCGATCCTGCCGCTGCGTGGCAAAATCCTCAACGTCGAGAAAGCACGTTTCGACAAGCTGATTTCCTCGACCGAGATCGCAACGCTGATCAGCGTGCTCGGCACCGGCATCGGCAAGGACGAATACAATGCCGACAAGCTGCGTTATCACCGCATCATCATCATGACCGATGCGGACGTTGATGGTTCGCACATCCGCACGCTGCTGCTGACCTTCTTTTACCGGCAGATGCCCGAGCTGGTGGAGCGTGGCCACATCTACATCGCGCAGCCTCCGTTGTACAAAATCAAACACGGTAAACAGGAGCGTTATCTGAAAGACGAGCACGAGCTCAAGCAGTATCTGCTGAAGCTGGCGCTGTCCGAAGCCGAGCTCTATACCAAGCCCGATGCGCCCGCGCTGTCGAAAGATGCGCTGGAAGAGGTTGCCAAACACTATCTGCTGGCTGAAGCGGTGATCGAACGTGAAAGCCGGATCATCGATTCCGAAGCCCTGCATGCCCTGCTCAACAATCCGGTGACGCTGGATCTGTCGGACGAAGCGGCGGCGCAGAAAAGCGCCGTGTCGCTGGCGGGTCTTTACAGCGACACCAAGAATGTCAAGATCGACTCCAAATATGACGAGAAGAGTGAGTCGCACATCCTGCGCATTTCACGCACCCAGCACGGCGTGGCACGCAGCACGATGATCGACAACGACTTCCTGCAGAGCGGAGACTATGCACAGATCCGCAAAACCGCGCAGATGCTGCACGGTCTTTTAGGCGATGGTGCGTACATCAAGCGCGGCGAGCAGAGGCGTCCGGTACGCGATTTCCGCGAAGCCATCGACTGGCTGCTGGCAGAAGTGCAGCGCAGCGTCGGCATCCAGCGCTACAAGGGTCTGGGCGAGATGAATCCTGAGCAGTTGTGGGATACGACAATGAATCCGAAGACGCGGCGACTGCTGCGCACGCGGATTGATGATGCCATCGGTGCCGATGAAATCTTCACCACGCTGATGGGTGATGCGGTCGAACCGCGTCGCGCTTTCATCGAGACGAATGCATTGGGCGTGCGTAACCTCGACATCTGATTGATCTGCACGCAATAAAAACGGCCACCACCGCGTTTGCAGTGGTGGCCGTAATTATTTGTTTTAATTAATTATTTTTTGGCTTTGGTCGCCCGCTTTTTAGAGCGCACCGGTTTTTCCTCAACAGCGGCCGGTGTGGCTTTTTTGACCTTGACCGGTTTGGCGGCGCTGTCATCCGCACCGGCCTTCGCTGCTCGCGGTGCAAATTCAAATCCCACTTTGCCGTCCGGCTGCCGCACCAGGAAAGCCTTGAAGCGGCGGCCGTTGCGGTTAGAGACAAAGGCATCGAGCAGGTCGGTGCGTCCCATCTTCAACAGCTTCTGCATCTGTTCGCGCTGGATTTCCTGACGCAGGATAACCTTGCCAGATCGGAAATCACACTTCTTGGCCGGCGTGTTTTCACAGACGTAATTCATGCCGTGCTCATACACTTTGCCGCCGCATTTCGGGCAGTCGCCCAGCGCCTGCTGAGTGGAGAAATCGATTTCTTCCGGTTCATCGTCCGGATTGCTGTTGCCGAAATCGAACTCCAGCTTGAAGTTGCTGGTTTCCTTGTCAGGCACGATGCGCAGAATGGCGGCAAACGGACGGCCCATTTTAGACCGGAATCCCTGCAGCGGACCGATTTCGCGTTCCTGCAACAACTGCTCCACTTCCGGAATCTCGAACTGGCGGCCCCCGGGAATTTTTGTAATTGAAAATTCGCAGCCGTCACAGGCAAAGCGACGGTAGTTTTCCTTGATCACCCCACCGCAATTCGGGCAAGGCGTTTTCAGGGTGGTGTAATCGCCGGGAATGGTTTCGTTGTTGTATTCCTTGGCCGTCTTGACGATACGCTCGGTCATACGGGCGATTTCCTTCATGAACGTCGCCCGTTTCAGCTTGCCGCGCTCCATCTGTAGCAGTTTGTATTCCCATTCGCCCGTGAGTTCCGGCTGGGTTAGTTCCTTGACGTCCAGTCCGTTGAGCAGCGTCAGCAACTGGAAGGCCTTGGCGGTCGGAATCAGCTCGCGGCCTTCGCGCACCAGATATTTTTCCGCGATCAGGCGTTCGATCACCGCGGCGCGTGTTGCTGGCGTACCGAGACCTTTCTGCGCCATCGCTTCGCGCAACTCGTCGTCGTCGATCAGCTTGCCGGCGCCTTCCATCGCGGTCAGCAGGGTGGCTTCCGAGTAACGGGCAGGCGGACGTGTCGCCAGTGAAATCACATCGACGGCCAAAGCCAGCGGTTGTTCATCTTTGGCCACCGGCGGCAGATTGGCGCTTTCCTGCTGCTCGTCCTTGCCGTAAATCGCGAGCCAGCCCGGCTTGACCAGGATCTTGCCCTCGGTCTTGAACTTGTGGGTGGCGACTTCGGTAATGCGTGTGGTCACCAGGTATTCCGCGGCAGGGAAAAACACTGCCATGAAGCGGCGCACCACCAGATCGTAAATCTTCTGTTGTACGTCGTTGAGCGCCTTCGGCGGCTGCGGCGTCGGAATGATCGCAAAGTGGTCGGAGATTTTCGTGTTGTCGAAAATCCGCTTGTTCGGCTTGATCCACTTGTTCTTAATGATTTCCTTGGCGTGCGGACGCAATCCGGTGTCCTCGGCCAGCGCATCGATCGTCGCTTTGACGGTATCGATATAGTCTTCGGGCAGGTGGCGCGAATCCGTCCGCGGATAGGTCAGCGCCTTGTGCCGTTCATAAAGTTCCTGGGCGATCGACAGCGTGGTCTTCGCCGAAAAACCGAAACGGCCGTTGGCTTCACGCTGCAGCGAGGTCAGGTCGAACAGCCCCGGCGCCAGTTGTGAAGACGGCTTGGATTCCTCGGTGACGGTGCCAACCTTGCCGCGGCAGGCTTCGGCGATCTTGTCGGCTCTGGCCTGCTCCCAAAGCCGGCTTTCGCGGCGCTCGACGTCGTTTTCGTCTTTCTTGAACGCAGGATCAAACCAGCGGCCTTCGTAGTCGCCGGCTTTGGCGCCGAAGGTAGCGCGGATTTCCCAGTAATCGCGCGGTACGAATTTGCGGATTTTCTGTTCGCGGTCGACCACAATCATCAGTGTCGGCGTCTGCACGCGGCCGACGGTGGTCAGATAAAAGCCGCCGCCCTTGCTGTTGAACGCGGTCATCGCGCGCGTGCCGTTGATGCCGACCAGCCAGTCGGCTTCGCTGCGGCTGCGCGCGGCGTCGGCCAGCGGCTGCATGTCATCATCGGAGCGCAGGTTCGCGAAGCCGTCGCGGATCGCTGCAGGGGTCATCGACTGCAGCCACAGCCGCGAGACCGGTTTGTTGGTTTTTGTCGCCTGCGCGATGTAACGGAAAATCAGTTCGCCTTCGCGTCCCGCGTCACAGGCGTTAATCAGCGCGGTAACGTCTTTGCGCTTCAGCAGCTTGGCAAGCACCTTCAGCCTCGGTTCGCTTTTGGCGATCGGGTTCAGATCAAAGTGCGGCGGAATCACCGGCAAATTGGCAAAGGACCACTTACCACGTTTGACTTCGAACTCTTCGGGTGCGGCGATTTCCAGCAGGTGGCCGACCGCGGACGACAGTACGTAATCGTCACTTTCGAAAAATTCGCCGTGTCGTGTGAAGCCGCCAAGCGCTTTGGCGATGTCGCCGGCAACCGAAGGTTTTTCCGCGATGATGAGCGTTTTGGCCATTCTAAGCTTTTGATTTTGCGGGCGTTAATGCCGGACCACGGAAGCGCGGTGTGGCTGCGCCGAGGAAAAGAGCGCCCGATGATAAGAACAATCCCCGGCCAGCGCAAGCCGGTTTCAACGGATGCGTTGCCAGCGTCCCCCGGGCAGGGACTCAATTAATCCTGTTAATTCAAGTTCGGTAAGCACACTATTAATAGCCGAAGCGGCGAGGCCGCTGCGCTGCTGCAAAGTGTCGGTATCGACCGGGTCAAAGCCCAAGTGCTGCAACAGCGAATGTTCTCCCGCCACATCATCGACCGCCGATTCCTGTGGTAATCGTGGTGAAAGCGCACCCAGTTCTTCCAGTACATCCTTTGCGGATTCCACCAGTTTGGCGCCCTGCTTGATCAGCGCATGGCAGCCTTTAGCCAGCGGCGAATGAATCGAACCCGGGATTGCGAATACGTCGCGGCCCTGTTCGGCGGCAAGCCGCGCCGTGATCAGCGAACCGCTGGACACCGCTGCTTCAACCACCAGCACGCCGTGCGACAGTCCGCAAATCAGGCGATTGCGCCGCGGGAAATTGGCGGCGACGCCGGGCGTCCCCAAAGCAAACTCCGAAATGATCAGGCCTTCTGCAGCGATCCGGTGCGCCAGTTCACGGTTGCGCGCCGGATAAACCACATCCAGTCCGGTGCCGACAACGGCGATGGTTGAGGCTGCACCGGCGAGACCGCCGCGATGCGCCGCGGCATCAATACCCAGTGCCAGACCGCTGACGATGGTGAATCCCGCGTCGCTGAGTGTTGCAGCGAAGGCCTCGGCATTGCTGACACCTTGTGCCGTGGCGTTGCGGCTGCCGACGATAGCAAAGCCGCACCGGTTCAGCAGTTCGATCCGGCCTTTGGCGTAAAGCAGCGGTGGTGGATCGGCAATTTCGAGCAGCGCCTTCGGGTAATCGGCATCGGCGAAGGTAATGATTTGGTTGGCGGGATCAGCCAACCATTGCGAAACCGCCTCGAGTTGCTCGCTGGATGCGCCGCCATCGCGAATTGCAGACGCCAGTTTGGCGGAGACGGTCTGTGAAAGATCATGGATGCTGGCCGACAGGATGTTCCGAGGCGAGCCGTGAGCAACGAGCAATTTGCGTAGCGTCTGCGGACCGATGCCGTTGAGCAGGCTCAGGCTCAGCCAAGCCTCGAGATCGGGGTCCAGCGCCATGATGACAGGTATTAAATCGCGGGACGCAAGGCCCCGTGGAATCAGGGATTGGTGACGAAGTCGCTGATCGCGACCGGGCGGCTGGCCTGCATCACCAGCGCGAACGAAGCGCGGTCGAAGGTGCGGAACACCATGACCACTCCGTAACGGTCATCCGGCAGCTTGGCGATATCGTTGCGGGTAACCGCTTCGCCTTTGCCCAAGATAACATCGCGCGGCGGCAGTGGCTCGGTGTAATAGACGCGCGGAGAATCACTCCCGCTGATGCCCGAACGGCCGAATAACGGTTCGGTACGCTGGCTGTAACGCGCTGCGGTCTGGCTGCGTTCAATCGCCAGAACGGCACCGACCTGCAAACCGTCCTTGCTGCCTTTCGACAGCGCAACAATCGACAGCGGACCGGTTTCCTGCAGGCTGCCGTAAGTCGAAATGATGCGGCCCTTGACCGGCGCCAGCGGCGTGTGCGGAACATAGGAAAATACGGGTGCCTGTTTGCCTAGCGCAATCAGCCGGTCATCACGATAGATTTCCTGTACGGAGCGCACGATATCGATGGTGGCGACTTCGCCGTGTTTGATGACGCGGGCATCCCCGAGGTAAGTCGCTTCGTAGCCGAGGACTTCATTGGTATCAGGATCAATCAGCGCATTGCCGCGGCGGAAAATCTGCCACTGGTCGCCCATTTCCTTGGTGATGCCCTGCGCGAAGGCGCGGTCGCCGGCGCCTAGCGTGACACGGCTTTCCGCAGTGGCAACAATGCGCGATGCACCGTCGAGTTCGTTGGCGCTTACGACCAGCGGCTTGGACAGGAAGGGTTCAATGGCGGAGGGCGGAATGCTCGGCAAGGCATTCCGTGAAGAACGCTCCTCGCGGATCCGCGGTTCCAATTTGGTCGTTTCAAGCTGGACCAGCGCCAGCTGGGCTTTACCGCCGCTGCGGTCCAGCACGAGGGTGTCGCCGGGGAAAATCAGGTGCGGATTTGTCATCTGCTCCTGATTCATTTTCCACAGCTCGGGCCAGCGCCAGGGTTCCTTAAGGTAGCGGCCGGAAATATTCCACAAGGTGTCGCCTTTTTGCACCATATAGCGCTCGGGGGCGTTGTCCTTAAGTGCCGGGACGTCTGCGGCCAGCACAGTCCATGCGGGAGTTATCAACAAAATCAGGGATATAATTGATATTCGCATGTGGGGCCCCACCTTATGTGCGCGCGTCGTTGACGCAGGGTGCAGAAGCCGCCTGCCAACGTGAGAGTTTAGTTTAAATTCTGCATCTAGTTGATTAAATAGGCAAGTTTTTCATGGCTTTGCTACAGATCCTTCACTACCCTGATCCGCGTTTGCAAAAGGTAGCCGCAGCGGTTACCCGGGTAGATGACGAAATACGCAAATTAATCAAAGACATGGCTGAAACCATGTATGCCGCGCCAGGTATTGGTCTCGCCGCAACACAAGTCAATGTGCATCTGCGCGTGCTGGTGATCGATATTTCAGAAACCCACGATCAGTTGCAGGTCTTCATCAATCCCGAAATCATACGCGCCGAAGGCGAAGAAGAATGTGAAGAAGGTTGTCTTTCGGTACCCGGGATCTACGAAAAAGTCACCCGCGCGGCAAAAGTCACATTCAAAGCGCTGGATGAACAGGGACGCGAGCGCATAGTTGAAGCCGACGGACTGATGGCCGTGTGTATCCAGCATGAAATGGATCATCTGATCGGCCGCGTATTCGTCGAAAAGTTGTCGCGCCTGAAACAACAACGTATCACCGCCAAGCTGACCAAGCAGCAGCGTCAGGCCCTGTAACGCCGGCCCCAACCCCGGCAACCCCACCACATGAACATCCTATTTGCAGGAACGCCGGCTTTCGCCGCCGCCGCCCTGGACGCCCTGTTGCAGGCCGGCCATCAGGTGCCGCTGGTGCTGACCCAACCGGATCGCCCGGCGGGTCGCGGCCTCAAGCCGCAGGCCTCGGCGGTGAAACAGCTGGCCTTGTCAAAAGGACTGGCAGTGGCGCAACCGGTCACGCTAAAGGACGCCGCCGTGATTGCGCAGTTGGCCGCTGTGAACGCCGACGTGATGGTCGTTGCGGCTTACGGGCTGATTCTGCCGCAACCGGTGCTCGATCTGCCGCGCCTGGGTTGTCTGAACATTCACGCTTCGCTGCTGCCGCGCTGGCGCGGCGCGGCGCCGATCCAGCGCGCCATCCTCGCCGGCGACCCTGAAACCGGTGTAACCATCATGCAGATGGATGCCGGACTCGACACCGGCGGGATGATCCTGAAGCAGGCGATCCCGATCGCTGAAAATGACAACGCGCAAACGCTCCATGACAAACTGGCCGCGCTGGGCGCTCAACTAATCGTCCGCGCCCTGCATGAACAACCCGCCGCGGTAGCGCAGGATCCGGCGCAGGCCAGCTACGCTGCAAAAATCACCAAGGCCGAAGCGCGCATCGACTGGACCCGGCCCGCTGCGGAACTGGCCCGCGCCATCCGCGCCTACAATCCGATGCCCGGCGCCTACACCGGATGGCAGGGACAGCCGCTGAAACTGTGGCGCGCCGAAGCCGTTTCGGCGGCGTCTGCCGTTCCCGGTACCGTATTGCAGGCGGACGCGCAGGGTATTGTCGTCGCCACAGGAGAGGGCGCGCTGCGGCTGCACGAACTGCAGCGCGCCGGCAGCAAACGTCTCGCCGCGCAAGCCTTTCTTGCCGGCGCCACCCTCCATCCGGGCGATCACCTGGATGCCTGAACCGCACAGGATGCTCTGAACATGGAACGCACCCAGTGCCTCGCTGCGCATGTCGTCGGCCGAGTACTCGACGGCCGCAGCCTTGATTCCGAACTTACCGCCGTGTGGCGGCAACAGACTGCGCTGAGTCCGCAGCAGCGCGGTGCCGTACAGGATGTGGCCTACGGCACGCTGCGACATCTCGGCTACGTTGACGCGGCGATTGATCGCCTGCTGTCGCGGCCATTGACCGATCTGCCGGTGCGCAATCTGCTGCAGGTCACGCTATACCAGCTGATGCATACCAAAGCGCATTCGTATGCAATCGTGAATCACGCGGTTCCTGCCGCCGCCCGGCTCGGATTTCCCAAGGCACAGGGGTTGGTCAATGCGGTGTTGCGTAATTTCCTGCGCCGCCGCGATGAACTCGATGCGGCAATCAATGCGACCGACCTCGGCCGTTATTCCTATCCGCAATGGTGGATCGACCGGGTCGCCGCGGAATATCCCGACACCTGGCGTGAAATCCTCGATGCCGGTAATGCCCGGCCGCCGCTGACGCTGCGGGTGAACCGCAGGAAAATCGCCCGTGACGATTATCTGGAAATCCTGCGCTTGCAGGATATTGCCGCACATGCTGTCGGCCGGCAGGGCATCGTCATTGAAAAACCGCGGCCGGTTTCGCTGCTGCCGGGATTTGCCGAAGGCCACGTCTCGGTGCAGGATGCCGGGGCCCAGCTCGCAGCCGAACTGCTGGATGTCGCTGACGGCATGCGCGTGCTCGATGCCTGCGCGGCGCCGGGCGGCAAGGCGGCGCATCTGCTGGAACTGGCCGACATCGACCTGACGGCCGCTGACATCGATGCGCAGCGGCTGCAGCGGGTTACCGAAAACCTGACCCGGCTGTCGCTGAACGCCAAACTGCTGCAGGCGGACGCCGGCAATGCCGCCGCCTGGGCGACCGCAGGTCTGTTCGACCGCATTCTCGCCGACGTGCCGTGCACGGCATCCGGCGTGGTGCGCCGTCATCCCGATATCAAATGGCTGCGCCAGCCCGACGATATTGCCGCCATGGGACAGCGCCAAACCCGCATTCTTGACACGCTTTGGCAGTTGCTCAACAGAGGTGGTAAATTGCTGTATGCGACCTGCTCCGTTTTCAGCGAAGAGAATGGCCTGCAGGTCGAACAGTTTCTTGCCCGGCATGCCGATGCCCGGCAAATCGCCGTCTCACTTTCCGCCGAAGGCTTGAGACAAAGCCACGGTCAACTTTTTCCTGACGCCGCGCATGATGGTTTTTTCTACGCCCTTCTGGAAAAAGTTTGACGCGTCAGCGCAAAGGCGGTGCTTCGTGCGCCTGACAGCGCTGTTGCCGCGTTTGGCGGGGTTGTTACCGCGTCTCGCGGGGCTGCTGCTGGTGCTGATTCTTTTCATCCCGGTTGTTCAGGCCGCACAACCGCATGGCATCGAAGTGCGCCGCGCGGCTGTGTCCCCGGTCGAATACGCCTATGTGCTGGATGCCGACATCGACATCGTGCTGTCGGCGCCGCTGGAAGAAGCCTTGAGCAAGGGCATCCCGCTGTATTTCCAGCTCGAATTTGAAATGGTGCGTTCGCGCTGGTACTGGTTCAACGACAAGGCGGTCGCCCTTCAGCAGCAGTACCGTCTCTCCTACAACGCTTTGACCCGTCAGTACCGCATCGGTGTCGGCGCCTTCTACCAGAACTTTGTTACGCTGAATGAAGCGTTGCAGTTTCTCAGCCGCGTACGCCGGCGTGAAGAACTGGAACCGGGCGTGCTGAGCAAGGGGTCGGTTTACACAGCTGCATTGCGTCTGCGGCTCGACACCACGCAGCTGCCGCGGCCGTTCAATCTGAATGCGCTGGGTTCGCGGGAATGGAGCCTCGGCTCCGACTGGTACCGCTGGACGGTTGCGCCATGAATACCGCCGTCGCGCGACTGCCCCGCATCGGCGCCGTGATGCCCTATCTGCTGCTGTTCTGCGTCGGCTTGGGCGTGGCCGCGGTGTTCCTGCTCGCCTCTGTCAGCACCAATACCGCGCTGTTTTCCGAGTACTACCCGATCCTGCTCGGCGTCAATCTGGTGATCGCCGTGCTTCTGGCCGCGATGGTGACCTACCAGCTGGTCAGTCTGCGGCAGAAGCTCAAAGCCGGTGTGTTCGGCGCCAAGCTGACGCTGCGACTGGTGATGCTGTTCGGTTTGATGGCGGTGTTGCCGGGCGCGCTGATTTACGGCGTGTCGGTGCAATTCGTCTCGCAAAGCATCGAATCCTGGTTTGAAGTGCGGCTAGACAGCGCGCTGGAAAGCGGTCTCAACCTAGGTCGCGGCAATCTCGACGGCCGCCTGAAAGAACTGAGCGCCAAAGCCGAGCGGATGGCGCTGAACCTGTCGACGCGCACACCGTCGGAACACGTGATGGTATTGAACACGCTGCGTGAACAGGCTGCCGTCGATGAAGCCGCGCTGTTTACCGTTCGCGGCAAGGTGCTGGCTTTTACCGGCAATGAACTAAGCGGCATCGCCCCGGAACCGCCGGGCCAGGCTGCGATGCGCCAGATCCGCCTGCAGCAGCCGTACAGCGCGATTGAGTCGGTGCCGGAGCGCGGCCTTTATCTGCGTGTGCTGGCACCGGTGGATGTGGTGTCGCTGATGGAAGATGCAAGGGTGCTGCAACTGCTGCAGGCGGTGCCGGCACAGCTGGCGCACGATGCCGAGGTCGTGCAGTCCGGTTACCGTGAATACCAGGAACTCCAGCTGTCGCGGCGCGGCCTGAAGCGGCTTTATGGGATCACGCTGACACTGACGCTGCTGCTGGCGCTGCTGTCCTCGCTGGGCCTCGCCTTCGTGCTGTCGAACCGTCTATCCGCGCCGCTGAGCGCGCTGGTCGAGGGCACCCGTGCAGTGGCGCAGGGCGACTTCAGCCGCCGGGCTGCGGTGGCGAGCCGCGACGAACTCGGCCAGCTCACGCAGTCCTTCAACAGCATGACGCTTCAGCTGGCCGAAGCCCAGTCACGCGTCGAACGCAATCAGGCACAACTGGCTCATGCCAAAACCTATCTGGAAAGTGTACTCGCCCACTTGTCTGCAGGCGTGCTGACTTTTGATGCGTCGATGCGCCTGCGTTCGGCGAATCCCAGCGCGGCGCAGATTCTCGGCGCCGACAGCGCTGCGCTGATCGGCAGTAGCGTGCAGGAATGGCCCGACCGTGAAGCCTCGTTTGCGTCACTGGCCCGCGCACTGGCCGAAGCGTTTGACGGCGCAGTGGGCGCTGAATGGCAGCGACAGGTTGAGCGCGAACTGAAGGACGGCACGCAGGTGCTGCTGCTGCGCGCGACCCGCTTCGGCGAAGCGGAGAATGCCGGGTTGATTGTGGTGTTTGACGACGTCACCCACCTGCTTCAGGCGCAGCGTGACGCGGCGTGGGCTGAAGTGGCACGGCGGCTGGCCCATGAAATCAAGAATCCGTTGACGCCGATCCAGCTGTCGGCCGAACGCCTTCAGCTAAAGCTCGAACCCAAGCTGGAAACGGCGGATGCCGAAATCCTCGCACGCTCCACGCAGACCATCGTCAATCAGGTCGCAGCGCTCAAACGCATGGTCGATGCCTTCAGCCAGTACGCACGCACACCCGAACCCGCAATGCGTGTGCTCGACATGAACGGCCTGATCCGTGAAGTGCTGGCTCTGTACGAGTCTCTCGGTTCCAGCATGAAACTCAGCCTTGCCAGCGATCTGCCGGCGGTGCAGGGCGACGCCACCCAGCTGCGCCAGGTCATCCACAATCTGCTGCAGAACGCGCAGGACGCACTGGCCGGTGCCGAAGCGCCGCGCATCGAAATCGCCACCGTGCTGCGCGACGGCCGTGCCGAGTTTTCGGTTACCGACAACGGCACCGGCTTTCCCGAGCACCTGATGAAACGCGTATTCGAGCCCTATGTCACCACCAAGCCGCGCGGTACCGGCCTCGGCCTGTCCATCGTGCGCAAGATCGTCGAAGAACATCACGGCGAAGTCACCATTACCAATGTTGCGCCACACGGCGCGCGCATTGCCATCGTGCTGCCACCGGCGGTCAGCAACGCCGGCGCGCGCTCCGCGGCTTGAATGAAACTGTAAAAAACGGACCATGCGACAGATACTGGTAGTAGACGACGAAATCGGCATCCGCGAGCTGCTCTCGGAAATCCTTTCCGACGAAGGCTATGACGTACAGCTGGCGGAAAACGCCGGCGCTGCGCGCGCCTTCCGCACGCAGAACCGGCCTGACCTCGTGCTGCTCGACATCTGGATGCCGGACACCGACGGCATTACGCTGCTCAAGGAGTGGGCGAGTACCGGCCAGCTGACGATGCCGGTGGTGATGATGTCCGGCCACGGCACCATTGATACTGCGGTTGAAGCCACCCGTATCGGCGCCTACGACTTCCTCGAAAAACCCATTGCACTGCAGAAGCTGCTGACCACTGTCGGCAAGGCAATCACCCGCGGCGAGCAGCGGCCGCAGGCGGCGGCGCTGGGCATGCTCGGCCGCACCCCCGTGGTTCAGGAACTGAAGCAGCGTCTCGAACGCATTGCGGCGAGCCGTACCGCAGTGCTGATCCAGGGCACACCGGGTTGCGCTTTCGAGGCCTGCGCGCGCATCCTGCATACGCCCAGCATGCCGTGGACCGTGGTCGAGCTTGGTGCCCAGACTGTCGAAGCGCCGCTGGACCTGCTGCAGGCGACGCGCGGCGGGACGCTGCTGGTACGCGACGTCGCCGAATTCAGCAAGCTGGAACAGCGCGGCCTGTTTGTACTGCTGTCGCAGGCCGAGCGTTACAACGTCCGCGTGGTGTGCTGCGCGACGCGACCGCTGGCCGAGCAGGTGGCGGCCGGCGCATTCGATGACCGGGTCTACCAGATCCTCGGTGCGACGACGATCCAGCTGCCGCGCCTGCGCGACCAGCGCGACGACATTCCCGAACTGGCTGCGGCGTTGCTCTCCGACATGGTCGAGCAGAAGCAGGTGCCCTCACGGCATTTCAGCACCGCCGCGCTCAATGCGCTGCGCAACTACGAGTGGCCTGGCAATCTGTCGGAACTGCGCAGCATCGTGCAGACGCTGGCCAATACCGCCGCAGGCGAACAGATTTCGCTGGAGGAAACCCAGCGCGCCGTACCGCAGACGCCGACGCCCGGCGCCGAGGCGGTGCTCCAGCTCGACGCGCCGCTGCGCGACGCCCGCGATGCCTTCGAGCGCATTTATTTTGAGTACCACCTGACCCGGGAGGGCGGCAATATCAGCCGTGTGGCCGATGTCGTGGGCCTTGAGCGCACGCATTTGTATCGCAAGCTCAAGCACTTGGGCATCAAGACCTCGCGCAAGAACGACGACTAGGAAATCTGCGGCCGGTTTAGCCGCACAGCGTCTGCTACCCTCGCGCGGCAATGGGGTCAGCCGTTATAATCAGGGCTTTTCCGCCCCGCCATTCCACACCAGGATTGCAAGCCATGAGTTCCCGACCCGAGTTGGCGAACGCGCTGCGCGCGTTGGCTATGGACGCTGTGCAGCAGGCCAACTCCGGCCACCCCGGCATGCCGATGGGCATGGCGGAAATCGCCGAAGCCTTGTGGCACCGTCACCTGCGCCACAACCCTGCCAATCCGCAATGGGCCAACCGCGATCGCTTTGTGCTGTCGAATGGCCACGGTTCGATGCTGCTCTATGCGCTATTGCACCTGACCGGCTACGACCTGCCGATGGAAGAGCTGAAAAACTTCCGCCAACTGCACTCGAAAACCGCCGGCCATCCGGAACACGGTCTCGCGCCGGGTGTGGAAACCACTACCGGCCCGCTGGGCCAGGGTATCGCCAACGCCGTGGGCATGGCCATCGCCGAGCGCGTGCTTGCCGACAGTTTCAACCGCGACGGCCACAACATCGTTGACCACCGCACCTATGTTTTCCTCGGCGACGGCTGCCTGATGGAAGGCATTTCGCATGAAGTCTGCGCGCTGGCCGGCACGCTTAAGCTGAACAAGCTGATTGCCTTGTACGACGATAACGGGATCTCCATTGATTCCGAAAAAGGAAATATAAAACAATGGTTTACCGATAACACCCCGCAGCGCTTCGCGGCTTATGGCTGGAATGTGATCTATGGTGTGGACGGCCATGATGCCGATGCCGTCGATGAAGCGATTAGCAACGCGCAACGCGAAACCTCGCGGCCGACGCTGATCTGCTGCAAGACCATGATCGGCAAAGGTTCGCCGAAAAAACAAAACACCGGCAGCGTGCACGGCGCACCGCTGGGCGCCGAAGAAATCGCCGCTACACGCGAAGCCATCGGCTGGCCGCATGCGCCCTTCGAACTTCCCGAAGACATCCGCTCCGAGTGGAATGCGCGCGAACGCGGCAACACACAGGAAACCGAGTGGAACCAGGGCTTTGCCGCCTACGCGGCTGCGCATCCGGATCTCGCCGCGGAATTCAAGCGCCGTATGGCCGGCGTCCTGCCCGCAGGCTGGCCGGCGCACCGCGATGCGTTCATGGCGCAGACCGTGCAAAAGGCGGAAACCATCGCCACGCGCAAAGCCTCGCAAAATGCGATTGAAGGGTTTGCGCCGGCGCTGCCGGAACTGATCGGCGGCTCTGCCGACCTCGCCGGCTCCAACCTGACGCTGTGGTCGGGTTCGAAAGGCGTCAGCGCCAGCAGCGGCGGCAACTATCTGTATTTCGGCGTACGCGAATTCGGCATGGCCGCGATCTGCAACGGCATCGCACTGCATGGCGGCCTGATTCCCTACCATGCCACCTTTCTGGTGTTCTCGGATTACGAACGCAATGCGCTGCGCATGGCGGCTCTGATGAAGCAACGCGTGGTCTGCGTGTTCACCCACGACTCAATCGGTCTCGGTGAAGACGGCCCGACCCACCAGCCGGTGGAACACGCGGCGACACTGCGCCTACTACCCAATATGCAGGTGTGGCGGCCCTGCGACACCGTGGAAACTTCGGTGGCCTGGGCCAGCGCGATCGAGCGCAACGACGGACCGAGCAGCCTGCTGCTGTCGAGGCAGAACCTGAATTTCCAGACCCGCAGCAGCGAACAGGTCGAGGCAATCGCCCGTGGCGCTTATGTGTTGTCGGAAGCTTCGGGTACACCGCGCGCGGTGATCATTGCCACCGGCTCCGAAGTGTCGCTGGCGCTGGCAGCACAACAGGCGCTCGCCGCTGAAGGCATCGCAGTGCGCGTGGTATCGATGCCCTGCACCCAGCGGTTTGATGCCCAGGACGCGGCTTACCGCGATGCCGTGCTGCCGCGCGGTGTGCCGCGGGTCGCCGTCGAAGCCGGTGTCACCGATTACTGGCGCAAATACGTCGGTCTCGAAGGCAGGGTCATCGGCATCGACCGTTACGGCGAATCAGCGCCCGCAGGTGATCTTTACAAATTCTTTGGTATTACCGGCGACGCTGTCGCCGCTGCAGTACGCAGCGTGTTGTAACTCATTTCATTAACGGATTTTCTGGGGGCGTCATGGCTATCAAGGTCGGCATCAACGGGTTTGGGCGTATCGGTCGGATGGTGTTTCGTGCAGCAGTGCAGGATTTTCCCGATATCGAAGTGGTCGGCATCAACGACCTGCTGGAACCGGAATATCTCGCCTACATGCTGCGCCACGACTCGGTGCACGGAAAATTCAAGGGCGAGATCTCGGTCTCCGGCACCACGCTGATCGTCAATGGCAAAAAAATCCGCCTGACCGCGGTGAAAGATCCGGCCGAGCTGAAGTGGAACGAAATCGGCGCTGAAATCGTCATCGAAGCCACCGGTCTGTTCCTCGACAAGGCATCGGCGAGCAAACACCTCGCCGCCGGCGCGAAAAAAGTGATCATGTCTGCTCCGTCGAAAGACGACACGCCGATGTTTGTGTTCGGCGTCAACGACAAGAGCTACGCCGGCCAGGACATCATCTCGAACGCCTCGTGCACCACCAACTGCCTGGCACCGGTCGCGAAAGTGCTGAATGACAAATGGGGCATCAAGCGCGGCCTGATGACCACGGTGCACGCTGCCACGGCAACGCAGAAAACCGTCGACGGCCCCTCGAACAAGGACTGGCGCGGCGGTCGTGGCATCCTCGAAAACATCATCCCGTCCTCGACCGGCGCGGCCAAGGCTGTCGGCGTGGTGATTCCGGAACTGAACAAGAAACTCACCGGCATGTCCTTCCGCGTGCCGACTTCCGACGTGTCGGTGGTCGATCTGACGGTGGAACTGAACAAGCCCGCGACCTATGCCGAAATCTGCGCTGAAATGAAAGCGCAATCGACGGGTGCTATGAAGGGTGTGCTCGGTTACACCGAAGAAAAAGTGGTTTCCACCGATTTCCGCGATGAAACCTGCACTTCGGTGTTTGATGCCGAAGCGGGTATCGCGCTAGACAGCACCTTCGTCAAGGTCGTGTCCTGGTATGACAACGAATGGGGTTACTCGAGCAAGACGCTGGAAATGGCACGGGTTGTCGCCAAGAAATAAGGGAACGGAACAGGCCTCATGAAGTTTCTGCGACTCAGCGAACTGCCGCTGGCCGGCAAGCGGGTGTTCATCCGCGCGGATCTCAACGTGCCGCAGGATGACGCCGGCAACATCACCGAAGACACGCGCATCCGCGCGACCATCCCCGGCATCAAGCATGCGCTCGCCGCCGGTGCCGCGGTGATGGTGACGTCACACCTCGGCCGGCCGACGGAAGGTTCGCTGCAGCCCGGCGACACGCTGGCGCCGATCGCGCAGCGCCTGTCTGAAATGCTCGGCCAGCCGGTGCGCCTTGTGCAGGACTGGGTCGATGGCGGATTCACCGTCAAGCCGGGTGAAGTGGTGCTGCTGGAAAACTGCCGCGTCAACAAGGGCGAAAAGAAAAACGACGAAACGCTGGCGCGCAAAATGGCGGCGCTGTGTGACGTCTATGTCAATGACGCTTTCGGGACCGCGCACCGCGCCGAAGCTACGACGCATGGCATTGCGAAATTCGCGCCGGTCGCCTGCGCCGGCCCGCTGATGGCGGCCGAACTTGATGCACTGGGCAGGGCACTGGAAAAACCGGCGCGGCCGCTGCTGGCCATCGTCGCCGGATCCAAAGTCTCCACCAAGCTGACTATCCTGAAGGCTCTGGCCTCGAAAGTCGACCAGCTGATCGTCGGTGGAGGCATCGCCAACACCTTCATGCTGGCTACCGGCATGCGTATCGGCAAATCGCTGGCAGAGCCCGATCTGGTCGGTGAAGCCCAGGCCATCATCGACATCATGAAATCGCGAGGCGCGCAGGTACCTTTGCCGGTCGACGTTGTTGTTGCGGATGAGCTGTCGGCGCTGGCCCGCGCCAATCCGATTGATGCCGCGGCCGTACGTCCCGACGACCTGATTCTGGATGTCGGTGCCAAAACAGCGCTGGTCTTTGCTGATCTGATTGCCAAGGCCGGCACCATTGTCTGGAATGGCCCGGTGGGTGTGTTCGAATACGACCAGTTTGCCGGCGGCACCAAGGCCATCGCGCAGGCGGTTGCGGCATCAAAAGCTTTTTCGATCGCCGGCGGTGGTGACACGCTGGCCGCCGTGGCCAAGTACAAGATTGCCGACAAGGTGTCCTATATTTCCACCGGCGGCGGTGCATTCCTCGAATTTCTCGAGGGCAAGAAACTGCCGGCTGTCGAGGTTCTCGAGCATCGCGCAGCATGACCGGAGCACGCCGCCGGCCTCTTACTTCAGGGATGGGTAGCGCATGATCCGCAGGACTAAAGTTGTCGCAACGCTGGGCCCCGCGTCCAGCGATGCCAAAACGCTGGCCCGCATGATCGAAGCCGGGCTCGATGTGGTGCGCATCAATTTTTCGCATGGTTCGCCCGACGAACACCGCGCCCGGGTCAATCTGGTGCGCCAGCTCGCGCGCAAGGCCGGCCGCGCGGTCGGTGTGCTGGTCGACCTGCAGGGTCCGAAGATCCGCGTCGGCAAGTTCAAGGACGGCAAGATCCATCTCGAACCCGGTGCGAAATTCGTGCTCGACGCCGAATGCAAACTGGGCGACCAGCATGTCGTCGGCCTGGACTACAAGAACCTGCCCAATGACGTGCATCCCGGCGATACGCTGCTGCTCGACGACGGTCGAGTGGTTCTTGGTGTCACCAATGTGCGCGGTCCGAAAATCACCACGGTGGTTGAGCAGGGTGGCCCGTTGTCCAACAACAAGGGCATCAACCGCAAGGGTGGTGGCCTTACCGCACCGGCGCTGACCGAAAAAGACAAGCAGGACATCAGGCTCGCCGCCGAACTCAAGGCGGATTTTCTGGCCGTGTCCTTCCCGCGTTCGGGAGACGATGTGCGCTGGGCGCGCGATCTGTTCACCAAGGCCGGCGGTTTCGGTCTGATCGTGTCCAAGATCGAGCGTGCGGAAGCGATTCCCGCGCTGGAAGAAATCCTGGATGCTTCCGACGCCATCATGGTGGCGCGGGGTGATCTCGCCGTTGAAGTCGGCGACGCCGCCGTGCCGGCGCTGCAGAAACGCATGATCCGCATGGCGCGCGAGAAGCAGAAGCTGACCATTACCGCGACCCAGATGATGGAGTCGATGATCAGCAGCCCGATCCCGACACGCGCTGAAGTCTCGGATGTCGCTAACGCCGTACTCGACGGCACCGATGCGGTGATGACTTCCGCCGAAACCGCTGCCGGCAAATATCCCGCGGAAACCATCGCTGCAATGGTGCGGGTGTGCGTCGAAGTGGAAAAGGAAGATTCGCTGCTGCAGGAGCACCGTGGCGGACCGGGGCAGATCGACGTGGAAAATTCGATTGCAAGGGCCACGGCATTTACCGCTGCCGGCCTGCCGATCAAGGCGATAGCCGCACTGACGCAAAGCGGCCGCACGGCTTTGCTGATGTCCCGGATGGCGATATCGGTGCCGATTTACGCGATGAGTTCGGTGATCGAGACCCGGCGCCGCGTCACGCTGTTCCGCGGTGTCCACCCCGTACGCTTCAAAGGCACCCGCAATCCGGAAAAAGCGCTGTTGATGGCTGAGGATGAACTGATCAAGCGCGGCGTCGTGCAGAACGGCGACCTGATCGTGCTGACCATCGGCGAGCCCTTCGGCCGCGCCGGCGGCACCAACACCCTTAAAATCGTCAAGGTCGGCGAGCACCGGGAGAAATAAGCCGCCGGTGTAAAATATTGCCCCGTTTTCACCCTTTCCACCAATCACTCACAGACCAGCAGGAGCAACCATGTCAGCAAACGATCTGGCCGCCATCGCCCAGGCGATGGTAGCCCCCGGCAAAGGCATTCTCGCCGCCGATGAAAGCACCGGTACCATCGGTAAACGCTTTGACGGCATCAACGTCGAAAACACCGAAGTGAACCGTCGCGCCTACCGCGACATGCTGTTCCAGACCCGCGGCATCGGCGACCACATCAGCGGGGTCATCCTTTATGACGAGACCCTGCGCCAGAACTCGGCTGACGGTACTTCCTTCGTCCAACTGCTCGAAAAGAACGGCGTGCTTCCGGGCATCAAGGTCGATGCCGGCGCCAAGCCGCTGCCGCTGTGTCCCGGAGAGACTGTTACGGAAGGTCTCGATAACCTGCCCAAGCGCTGCGCCGAATACGTGAAACTGGGCGCCAAGTTCGCCAAATGGCGTGCCGTGATCGACATCGGCGGCGACCTGCCGAGCTCGACCAGCATTTCCGCCAACGCCCACGCGCTGGCCCGTTATGCCGCGATCTGCCAGGAATCCGGTCTGGTGCCCATCGTTGAACCCGAAGTGCTGATGGACGGCGACCACACGATCGAGCGCTGTGAGGAAGTCACCGAGTGGACGCTCAACGCGGTCTACGAAGCGCTGTATATGAACCGCGTTGTGCTCGAGCACACCGTGCTCAAGCCGTCGATGGTGATCTCCGGCAAAAAATGCGCGAAACAGGCGCCCATTGATGAAGTCGCCGCGCGCACAGTACGCACGCTGAAACGCACCGTACCGGCGGCTGTCGCCGGCATCGTCTTCCTGTCCGGCGGCCAGAGCGACGAACTGGCGACGGCCCACCTTAATTCGATGAACGTGCAGTTCAAGGGCAATCTGCCCTGGCCGCTGTCGTTCTCCTACGGTCGCGCGCTGCAGCAGCCGTCGCTCAAAGCCTGGAAGGGTCAGGCGGCGAATGTGCCGGCCGCCCAAGCCGCGCTGGCTCACCGTTCGAAAATGAACGGACTGGCCAGCCTGGGTCGTTACACAGCCGATCTGGAAGCCAAGCGCTGATTAAAAAGTATAATTAAATCAAACGCTTATATTATAGGTTAGCGCTTACTCCAAGATGCGGCTACCCGTATCCATCATCACCGGATTTCTGGGCAGCGGCAAAACCACGCTGCTGAACCGGCTGCTGCAGGACCCTGCAATGGCCGGCGCCGCGGTGATCATCAATGAGTTCGGCGAGATCGGACTCGACCATCTGTTGATCGCCACCCCCAACGAAAACACGGTGCTGCTGGCCAGCGGCTGCATTTGCTGCACGGTGCGCGGCGACCTCGTCAACACGCTGCGCGACCTCGACGCCCAGCGCCGTAAAGGCGATCTGCCGCCCTTCGATCGTGTACTGATCGAGACCACGGGTCTGGCCGATCCGGTGCCGATTGTTCAAACCGTCGTCACCGATGAAAAGCTGGCGCCCACTTACCTGCTCGACAGCGTCATCACGCTGGTCGATGGTGTCAACGGTTTGCAGCAACTGGAGACCCAGCCGGAGTCGGTGAAACAGGCGGCGCTGGCCGATCGCCTGCTGATAACCAAGACGGACCTGCCGGAAGCGACTGCCGTTGCGGCCTTGACTGCCCGTCTGGCTGTACTGAATCCCGGTGCCGAAGTGCTTTACGCTGCTTGTGGTGTTGTTGCAGCATCCGCACTCTTCGGTGCCGCTCTGGCGCCGGAATCACGGGCGGCGGATATCCAGCGCTGGCTGCGAGAAGAGCAATACGTCCGCGTCGAAGCTGGCCAAAGTCCGATCGGCGCTGCACCCGGAGCGCACGATCCCGGCATCCGCTCCTACAGCATTCTGCTCGATGAACCGATTACCGCGGCCGGCCTGACGTCCTGGCTGACGGCGATCGCCTCACTGCGCGGCGCCGAATTGTTGCGCGTCAAAGGCCTGCTCAATGTCGACGGTGAACCGGTGGCCGTACATGCGGTGCAGACGCTGATCCACGAACCGGTGACCTTGGCGCAATGGCCGGATGCCGAGCGCCGTTCGCGTCTGGTGTTTATTACCCGCGGCATGGATCGAGAGGCTCTGGTGTCGACGCTGGAAGTCCTACGCTGGCGCTCGGTCGCGCCGGCAGTGGGAGTGCCCAAACCGGATCCCCAGGCTTACGCGCGTTTTCTCGCGGCGATGGAAAAAATGCGCTGATGCATACCGGACTCCGGCTTGACAAGCCGGGGGTGATTATTTAGCTTCCAACCTTCGCTGCAAACGCTTACATTTCGGTCTCGACCGATGACCCGCTGATCAGGCGCCGCACCTGCGTCGCCCTGCAATTCCGGAGGATTTACCCGCATGTTCGAATTCAAACCCGTCGAAGCCAAAGGTGTCACCCGCGTCATCAAGGGTGGCATGCTGATTGACGGCAACGGCGGCAAACCGCTCAAGGATCCGGTGATCATTGTTGAAGGCCGCCGTATCAAGGAAGTCGGCAGCAAAGGCAAGATCAAGATCCCCGCCAAGGCGGAAATCATCGACTGCGGCAAATCGACATTGCTGCCGGGCCTGATGGACGTGCATCTGCACACGATGATGTTCAACTGCCTGACCTTCCACAACTATCGTGTCGCGCAGTGGGAAATCACACCGGAACTGCAGCAGATGTACGGCCTGTTTCACGCCCAGCTGTGTTTCGACATGGGTTTCACCACGCTGCGCGACCTCGGTCTCAATTCCGGCCGCGGGCTGCTCACCGCGCATCTGTGCGCGATCCGCGATTCGATCGAAGCCGGCGTCATTGAAGGCCCGCGCATGCTGATCGGCGGTTTCACCACGATTACCGGTTCCCACCTTGACCTGATCCAGCCGCGCGCCGCACAGCGTTACGGTTTCCAAACCGCCGACGGCCCGTGGGAGTTGCGCAAACTGGCGCGGACCAACCTGCTCGCCGGTTGCGACATCGTCAAGACCTGCGCAACGGGCGGCGGCGGTACCGACAAGGAAGAGCCGGACATCCGCAACATGACCCAGGAAGAAATCAACGCCATCGTTGACGAAGCCCACGCCTTCCACAAGACTGCCGCGGTGCACTGCTTCACGCCCAACGGCCAGCGCATGGCGCTGGAAGCCGGTGCCGATACCATTGAACACATGGTGTTCCATGACGATGAAACCATCGACATGATCGCAGAATCGGGCACCTGGATGACGCCGACGCTGCTGCATCGCACGGATCAGGCCATCGGCACCCGCAAGGATCAGGGCACCTCGCAGTTTGTACTGAACAAGATGAAGGCTTTACAGCCGTACTGCTTCGAGACTTTCCAGAAAATGCACAAGGCCGGCGTCAATATCGCGCTCGGCACCGACATGGGTTTCGATCCCGAGATGGGCACCAACGCCCGCGAGATGGAAATCTACGTCAATCTCGGCATGACGCCGATGGAAGCGATCATGAGCGCGACGCGCAACGCTGCTCGCGCGATCAAGCTCGACAGGCAGCTGGGTACTGTTGAATCCGGCAAGCTCGCCGACATCATCGCTGTCAAAGGCGATCCGCTGAAAAACATTCGCGTATTCCAGGAAAAGAAAAACATCGAGCTGGTGATGAAGGAAGGCCGCGTCTATGCCGACCGCCGTCCCGGCCACAGCAAGAGCGTCGTCAGCGTCACGCCGAAAGACTGGAAAAAAATCGATTACCTGTAATCCGCAGCGGATTACGCAACGAACAACCGGAGGGGGTTGAGCATGGCCGCAGCAAAGAAGGCAGTTAAAAAAGCCGTTAAAAAAGCGGCATCCAAAACCAAGACCGTTGGCGCCATCCGCGCCGGAAACGGCCAGTACCATTTCCGCATGGCGAATCTGAAGAAGGTGCCTGCGGGCACCGGCTATTCGACTTCGCACGGCGGTGTTGTGGAAGGTTCACGCATACTCGTCGGCTACATCCACAAGCCACGTGGTACCGGCTCGCGGATGCACACGCACAAGAACGAGCAGCTGAACTATGTACTGCAAGGCACGCTGGTGGGGTCGGTCAACGGCAAACGCGTTGTCGCCCCTGCCGGCACTCTGATTTACATTCCGGCGAATGCCCCGCATAACCTGATCTCGTCGACCAAGGACAAGGATGTCATTTTCCTCGCGATCAAGGATCTGTCGCAGGGCATCATCGGCATGGCGGTGGATGGCACGATGACCGGACCGCATTACGAAAAAGGTTTCGGTCCGGCAAAAAAAGCGGCGAAAAAGAAAACCACCAAGCGTGCCATCAAGCGTTGAAATAATAAACAAAATCAGATAGTTAACCATCCCGATGCGTTTGACGGCAGAGGAGAAAAAAATGCTGCGCGGCGAACAGGGCCGCGCGGTGCAGGAAGCGCTGCAACTGCAGCAGGAAGTCGGCAAGTTTTTCGGCGCAAAACGGTTTGTACCGGTGTCGAATGTGCACATGATGGGCGACATCGAAGTCATGGGCGACGCCGGCAAGTCCTTTATTGAAAGGGCCGCAGAGTCCGGCGCGAAATGCCGGCAGCCGACGACGACCAATGCGCGCTGCATCGACTTCGCCCATGTCGAACACCTGAAGCAGGACAAGAACGAAGCTCGCAAGGAACAGGAACTCATCGCCTGCCTGCGGCGCATGGACGTCATCACCGCCGATACCTGTATTAATTACCAGACGCTGTATCAGCCGCATCTCGGCGAACATGTTGCCTGGGGTGATACCGGCACAGTCATTTACGCCAACTCGGTGTTCGGCGCGCGTTCGAATTTCGAAGCCGGTCCCGCTGCCTTGGCTGCAGGTCTGACGGGCCGCGTACCGGAATACGGCTTCCATCTCGATGAACACCGCCACGGTACTTTTCAGGTCAATCTGAAAGCCGATCTGAACGACCTCGCAGACTGGGGCGCGATCGGCAAGATCGTCGGCTCAGGGCACCAGGACTATTACGCGGTGCCGGTATTCACTGGCATCAAGCGCCGGCCGACCGCCGATGAACTGAAACAGCTCGGTGCCGCGCTGGCAAGTTACGGCTCGATGGGCATGTTCCACATGGTTGGCGTGACTCCGGAAGCGCCGACGCTGAAGGCGGCCTTCGGCGGGCGCAAGCCGAAAGAGGTAATGACGGTTACCAACCGCGATCTCGAAAAAGTCTATGCCGGTTATGACAAACAGAACAATCCGCTGAATCTGGTGGTGTTTTCCGGTCCGCAGCAATCGCTGTTTGAAATGAAAACGCTGGCCGCTCTGCTCAAGGGTCGCAAGGTGGCGAAAGGCAGCCAGCTGTTCATCACCACCAGCAATGGTGTCAAAAGCGCCGCGAAGGAATTGGGTTATCTGCAGGACATCGAAGAGTCGGGTGCCGTCGTGCTTGAAGGCGTGTGTTTCTACATCCTGCAGAATCTGCCGCAGATGCGTTTGCGCGAGGGCTGGAGCAACCTCGTCACCAATTCGGCAAAACTGGCCAATATCATCGGTGCGCATAAATTCAATACCATCCTGCGCCGCACCGGCGAATGCATTGACATTGCCTGCACCGGCACGGATGTGCGGTGAGCAAGCCCGCTAAAACCATCCGCGTCAATCGGGCATTCGGAAGCATCGTTGAAGGTGAAGCGCTGGTGTCCACCGAAGGCTTTTCACCGCGCTACGACCTTGATCGCTGGAGCGGCCTGATCTCTCGACCCGGCCATGCGCTCGAAGGCCATAACATCAAGGACAAGATCCTGATCACGCCCAGTGCGAAGGGCGGCATTGCGGCCGGCTGGGCCTTTTACGACATCCAGCACAAGGGCATCGCCCCGAAAGCCTTTGTCTTCGGCGTCACCAATCCGGTGATGGTGCAGGGCGCGGTATTCGCCGGAATCACCATTACTGAAGGTTGGTCGGCAGACCCTTACCAGTTGATTCGTACCGGCGACATCGTCCGTATCAATCCCGAAAAACGGACAATGACACTGGTCCGACGCGGTTCGCGGTAATCTGTCGCAAACGTCTGCAACAAAACCCGAGGAGGAGCCTCATGAAAATGTTGATGCCTGTCGCATTGCTGGCTGCATCGGTACTGTCACTCCCGATAGAGGCCGCCACCGCATTTCCGAACAAGCCGATCCGCATCATCGTTGCCTACACGCCAGCAGGTACCACCGACATCCTCGCCCGCGCCATCGGCCAGAAAATGAGTGAGACCTGGGGCCAACCGGTGATTGTTGATAACCGTGCGGGTGCAGCGGGCAATATCGGTACCGAGGTTGCGGCGCGCTCAACGTCCGATGGACATACGCTGATTATGGGTACCGCCGGAACCCATGGCATCAACGTCAGTCTGTACCGGAAACTCAGCTGGCACCCAGTGAACGACTTTGCACCGGTCAGCCTCTCGGCGATGGTGCCAAACATCATGGTTGTCAACAATTCCTTGCCAGTCAAAAACGTGCGTGAGTTTGTCGCTCACGTCAAAGCCAATCCCGGAAAACTGTCATACGGTTCTCCCGGCAACGGCAGCACCGCACATCTGTCGATGGAATTGTTCAAAAGCATGACGGGTTCGAACATTGTGCATATTCCCTACAAAGGCAGCGCTGGTGTTCTTGCTGACGTCATGGGCGGGCAGATTGCAGTGACGATCGACAACATGCCACCCTACATTCCGCAGGTGAAAGCCGGCAAGATCCGCGCACTCGCCGTCAGCACCAATAAACGCTCCTCTGCAATGCCCGATCTGCCAACCATTGCCGAAGCCGGCGTGCCCGGCTATGAGGCCGGGGCCTGGTTCGGGCTGCTGGCTCCGGCGGGAACACCTAAGGCCATCTTGGCCCAGCTTTCAGCAGAAAGCGCGCGCATCCTCAAGCTGCCGGATATAAGTAAGCGCATTTCCGAGCTGGGTGCTGAACCGGTGGGCAGCACACCAGAGCAGTTTGCTGCATTGATCAACAGCGAAATCGCCAAATGGGCGAAGGTGATCAAGGATGCGAACGTCGAGCTGCAGTAAAAACTGCAGGTAACGCAAGGAACAGGAGTTTCAGGATATCCTGCGCATCCTGACCATCACTATTAAATTGAATTTCCAGTGATCCGCGACCCCGAATCCTTTTCCATTCTGCTCGAAACTCTGCAACGCTTCGTTCGCGAGAAACTCATTCCGCGCGAAGCCGAGGTGACCGAAACCGACGAGATTCCCGCCGATATCGTTGCCGTAATGCGCGAACTCGGCTTGTTCGGTCTGACCATACCCGAGGAATACGGCGGTCTCGGACTCACCGCCGAGGAGGAGGTGCTGACCTCGATGGCCGTGTGTTACGCCTCGCCGGTATTCCGTTCGCGCTTCGGCACCAACACCGGCATCGGTTCGCAGGGTATTGTCATCGACGGTACGCCGGAGCAGAAAAAGAAATACCTGCCGCGGCTGGCCGCCGGCGAAATCACCGGCTCCTTTGCGCTGACCGAACCGGAGGCCGGTTCCGACGCCGGATCACTGCGTACTACGGCAAAACGCGATGGTGATTTTTACGTGATTAACGGCAGCAAGCGTTACATCACCAATGCACCGGAAGCCGATATCTTCACGCTGATGGCACGCACCGATCTGAATTCAAAGGATGCCAGGGGCGTGTCGGCATTCATCGTCGAACGCAATACACCGGGCCTGACCGTCGGGCCTTACGACCGCAAGATGGGCCAGCGGGGCTCGCATACCGCTGACGTGATCTTCGATAACGTGCGCGTGCTGGCCACCAACATTATCGGCGGGCAGGAAGGCATGGGTTTCAAGACAGCAATGAAAGTGCTCGACAAGGCCCGGCTCAATATCGCCGCGGTCTGCGTCGGCGCCGCCGAGCGCCTGCTCGACGAGGCGCTGAACTATGCGCGTGAACGCAAGCAGTTCGGCAAACCCGTGGCCGAGTTCCAGCTGGTGCAGGCGATGCTCGCCGATTCCAAGGCCGAGGTTTTTGCCGGCCGCAGCATGGTGCTCGAAGCGGCGCGCAAAAAGGACACTGGAGTAAACATCACGATGGAAGCCTCATGCGCCAAGTTGTTTTGCGCCGAGATGGTCGGGCGCGTGGCAGACCGTGCGGTGCAGATTCACGGCGGTGCCGGTTACATGCAGGCCTCGGCGGTGGAGCGGCTGTATCGCGACGTGCGATTGTTCCGCTTGTATGAAGGCACCAGCCAGATTCAGCAGCTGGTGATTGCCCGGCACATGCTGAAAGACTGATTGGCCGGCTTTAGCGGCCAATCAGTACTTTTGATGTCCACGAAGCGGCACCTGCCCGCACCGTCCTCCGGCGCTGCCCTAGAATGACCGTATCGACAACACGCCTTTTGCGCAACCTCGTTATTGACCCGAAGGATTAGCCGTGGCATTCGAAAAACTGCTCGAAGAATTCAAACAGAAAACCGACGAAGCACTGGGCATGGGTGGGCCGGAGAAGCTGGCCAAGCGCAAAGCGGAAGGCCATCTCAATGCCCGCGAGCGGATCGATTACCTGATCGACGAAGGCTCGTTCATCGAATCCGGCCGTTTCGCACGGAGTAATCAGCCCGCGGTCAAACACAAGACGCCGGCTGACGGCAAAGTGGCCGGTTTCGCCAGGATCGACGGCCGCGACATTGCGCTGGTGTCGAACGATTTCACCGTGCTCGGTGCATCGTCCGCCGTGATCAACATGAAAAAGATCAAGCACGTGAAGCAGGTCGCGAACAAACGCGGCATGCCGATGGTGATGCTCGGCGAATCGTCCGGCGCACGAATGCCCGACCGCATGGGCTCCGCCGGCCGCGCGATCATTGCCCAGGATCCCTTCGAATATCAGCGCCTGCGCGAATCGCCGTGGTGTTCTGCGCTGCTTGGCCAGTGTTACGGTTCATCGACCTGGTATTCGGCCATGTCGGACTTCGTGGTGATGCGCAAGGGCGCCATCATGGCGATTGCCAGCCCCAATGTGACCTCGATTGCCATCAACAAGCCGATTGATGCCGAAGACCTCGGCGGCTGGAAACTGCTGACCGGTGTATCGGGTCTGGCCGACATGGCTGTCGATACCGACCAGCAGGCGATGGATTCGATCAAGAAGTTCCTCTCGTACCTGCCCAGCCACAATATGCAGCCGCCGCCGGAGTACCCAGTACCGGCCGGTTCAGATGAGGCCTGCAAGACCATCTTCGACATCCTGCCGGAATCGCGCAACAAGGTGTACGACGTGCGCAAGATCATTGCGGCGATATCGGACAAGGATTCGATGTTCGAGCTGAAGGAGCGCTTCGGCAAATCAATCTCGACGGTGCTGGCGCGGCTTGACGGCAAAAGCGTCGGTTACATCGCCAACAACCCGATGTACAAGGGTGGCGCGCTGGACGCCGATGCGGTGCAGAAAGTCATCAGCTTCATGGTGTTGTGTGATTCGTTCAATGTGCCGCTGGTGTTCCTCGTCGATGTGCCGGGTTTCCTGATCGGCGTCGAAGGCGAAATCCGCGGCATGCCGGGCAAGGTCATCAACTGGATGAACGCATTGTCGCAGGTCACCGTGCCCAAGCTGACGGTGATCATGCGCAAGGACTACGGCCAGGCTTACATCAATATGGCGGGCGGCAAGGGCGCTGACGAAGTCGCGGTATGGCCGACGGCGGACCTCGGCTTCATGGATCCTGCGGTATCGGTGAACGTGTTGTACGGCATCAAGCAGCAGGACGATCCGGAGAAGTTCGCCAAACTCAAGGCTGAAGTCGAACGCGACACCTCGGCCTGGGGTCTGGCGGAACTGTACGAAGCCCAGCATGTGCTCGACCCGCGCGACACCCGCGCCTGGCTGATCCGCACGCTGGAGATTCACCGCAAGGGCATGAAAAACGGTGTTGGCGACCACCTGTTGCGCAACTGGCCGACCAGCTACTGATGATCGCGCAAGGACGCGAGCACGGCGTCTGCCGAAGGGAGGGCAATATGTCGTATCGGATTTTGATCGCAGCAACCGTCGCGTTAATCACCGCAATGCCGGCATCGGCGCAGAACTATCCGACACGCCCGGTACGCTTTATTGTGCCCTTCGCCCCCGGCGGCAATACCGATGTGCAAGGCCGTCTGATTGCGCAGAAGCTGTCCGAGAAATGGGGCCAGCAGGTCGTAGTCGACAACCGCGCGGGCGCCGGTGGCACGCTGGGCGTGGAGATGCTGGCCAAGGCGCCAGCTGACGGATACACGATTGCGCTGGCGTCCTTCGGCAACATTCTTGTCGGCCCCAGCCTGTTTCCAAAGCTGGCTTACGATCCGTTGAAGGATCTCTCACCGGTGGTGCTGGTATCACTGCCGCCGGGCCTGCTGGTGGTGAATCCTGCACTGCCGGTCAAAAACGTTGGTGAACTGATTGCCTACGGCAAGGCCAATCCCGGCAAGCTCAACTACGGCTCTGCCGGCAACGGCACCTGGAACCATCTGTTTGCTGAACACTTCAAGGCGCTGGCCGGCATACAGATGACGCACATCCCCTATAAAGGCGCCAATCCCGCGGTGATCGATGTCATGGGTGGCCAGATTCAAGTCGCGTTCGCGCCCTTTCCCGCTGCCGTACCGCAGATCAAAAGCGGTCGCTTGCGTGTACTGGGCGTGACTTCCGCGCAACGTTCACCGGTGCTGCCTGAAGTGCCGACCGTGGCCGAATCGGGCCTGCCCGGATACTCGGCGGCGAGCTGGTTTGCGGTGTTGGGGCCGGCCAAAATGCCGCAGAACGTTATCAACATTATCAATCGCGATACCAACGTCATATTGACACAGCCCGAGGTCAAGACGGCATTCGCCGCCGACGGCACTGAACCCGCGGGCGGCACGCCCGAGCAGCTGCGTGAATCGATGCGTGCCGGCATCGCGCAATGGGGAAAACTCGTCCGCGACCTCGGCGTGAAACTTTAATCTGGAAACACCATGGCTTTCGAAGAACTGATCCAGGAGCTCGACGCACGCAAACAAAAAGCGCTGGCGATGGGCGGGCCCGAAAAACTCGCCGAACGCAAAGCGCAGGGCGTACTGAATGCCCGCGAACGCATCGACCGGCTGTTTGATGCCGGCTCCTTCCTCGAATCCGGTCTGTACGGCGTATCGGTTCGTCCCGAAGACAAGTTCACCACACCCGCCGACGGCAAGGTGGCCGGTTACGGCCGTGTTCAAGGGCGCGAGGTCGCTGTGGTGTCGAACGACTTCACGGTCAAGGGTGCATCGAGCGCGCAGATCAACATCAAGAAGCTGAAGCAGATGAAGGCTGTCGCCAAAAAGCGCGGCATCCCTCTGGTCTTCCTCGGTGAGTCGACCGGCGCACGCATGCCCGATGTGATGGGCGCAGGCTCCATCGGCTCCAAAGACGACCCCTATGAATACCAGCGCATGCGCGAAGTGCCGTGGGCGGCCGGCGTGTTGGGCCACTGCTACGGCTCATCGGCGTGGTATGGCTCGATGTCGGATTTCTGTGTGATGCGCAAGGGCGCAATCATGGCGGTGTCCAGCCCGCGGCTGATTTCGATGGCCACCGGCAAGCAGTGCGACGGCGAGGAACTCGGCGGCTGGCGCGTGCACGCCGAAACCAGCGGCATCGTCGATCAGGTGGTGGATACCGACGAGCAGGCAGTCGACGCGATCAAGCGCTTCCTGTCCTATCTGCCGAGCAACAATATGCAGCCGCCGCCGGAGTATCCGGTGCCGGAAGGTTCGGACGAGGCGATCAAGGACGTGATGAAGCTGATCCCGGAATCATCGAACCAGGTCTATGACATGCGCAAGGTGTTGCAATGCATTGTTGACCGCGGTTCTATGTTCGAGATGAAATCGCGCTTCGGCAAAACCATCGTCACTGCGCTGGCGCGGCTGGATGGAAAATCCGTGGGCATTATCGCCAACAATCCGCTGTACAAGGGCGGAGCAATTGATGCTGACGCCTGCCAGAAGGTTCAGGCGTTCTTCGTGCTTTGTGATTCCTTCAATATCCCGATCGTGATGCTGGTCGACCAGCCGGGTTTCCTGATCGGCATGGAAGGCGAGCAGAAGGGCGTCACCGGCAAGGTGATGAACTGGCTAAATGCGATGACGCTGGTCACGGTGCCGAAGATTTCGGTGATCGTGCGTAAAAGTTATGGCCTCGCAGTATCCAATATGGGGGCCGGCGGCAATACCGATGAACTCGCCTGCTGGCTGACCGCCGAGATCAGTTTCATGAAACCGGATTTCGGCGCCAAGGTGGTGTTCGGCGTCGATCCGGAAAAAGACCCGGAGAAATTCAAGGAAGCCATGGCCAAGATGTCCAAAGGCACGTCGCCCTACGACATGGCGGCGATTTATACGGCTCAGGATGTGATTGATCCGCGCGATACCCGGAGCTGGCTGATCCGTATGCTCGATGTGCACCGGATGCGCATGAGCAATGGCGTGGGCCAGCATCTGATGCGCACCTGGCCGACCAGCTACTGACAATCCCTGCAAAACCGCCAGCCTTGCCCTGACGGTTCTGCAGGGCGCCTCCATTTTTTATACAGAAAAACCAAAATGAAATCCAAAGACAGCCAACTCACCATCCGCTCCATCGAAGCCATTCCCGTTGTCGTGCCGCTGCTGCATCCGATCAAGTGGGCGCGCGGCGAGATCAAGGATATCGACAACGTCATCATCATCGTGACGCTGTCCGACGGCACCGAAGGCATCGCCGATGCACCGCCGCGACCGACCATCTACGGCGAAACCCAGCAGTCGATCACCACCATTGTGCGCGACCATCTCGCGCCAAAACTGACGGGACTGAATGCTTTCGACCTGACAGCGGTGTGGGCGGTGTTTGACCAGTTCGCCGGTAACCCGGCGGCCAAATCGGCGATCGACATGGCGATTTTCGACGCCCAGGCCAAACATCTTGGCATCACCTGCGCCGAGCTGCTCGGTGGCACGCCCAAGGCGCTGCCGGTCAACCGCCGTCTGATGCTGGGTTCGAACAAGGAAATGCTTGCAGAGGCGGAACGCATGATCAAGCGCTACGGCTTCATGGCGTGGAAGGTCAAATGCGGCATCGACAAGACGCGCGACATCCAGTTGCTGCGCGCACTGCGCAAACTGGTCGGCGATGATCACGAAATCACCATCGACTGCAATCAGGGTTACTCCTCGCAGGATCTGCTGGAAACCTCGCCGTACTTTGAAGAGATCAATGTAGCGCTGATCGAAGAACCGATTCCCGCGCGAGACGGCCCGGGCAAACGCTTTTGCGCCGAACGTACCATCATCCCGATTTCCGGCGATGACTCCTGTATGACGCCGGATGACGTGCTGCACGAACTCAAGCTCGGCGCGATCCGCTCGGTGGTGATCAAGTGCGCGCGCACCGGCTATACGCGGTCACGGCAGATTCTCGCGCTGGCACAGTCGTACTACACCCCGGTACACAACGGCACTCAGGCTGATATGCAGATCGGCTGTGTCGCCGCTGCGCATTTCGCCAGCAACTATCTCACGCCGCATGCCCACGAGTTTTCCAGCTTCATTGATGCGAAGGACCATGTCGCCAATGAAGACCCGGTGATCAAGAACGGCATGCTGCAGCTGCCCGCCGGCCCGGGCATCGGGCTGACGCTCGATGCACGCAAGCTGAAGAAATACCGCGTGGATGGCTGAAGACTTCAGCCCCGGCATGCATCACCAAGGCGCAAGCACGGCGGGCCCGGGATGTTGCAAAAAGTCCGTTGAATGTGGTTTCTCGCGCAGAACACTCATAAATAATTGATTTATAATAAATTTTTAATGATGAAGAGTTGGTATGCGCTTACATCAAACCGCCGCACGGCGCTTTGCCGCCCTTCTGCTCTGCGGGCTGACGACGTCAACGTCCGCGGCCGAGACGCCGGCTGAAGCGGTCAATCTGCGCGGCAGCGAGATCCAGATCTTTATCGAAAACGATTCCTTCGGCAGCTCCGACCAGTACTACACCAACGGCATCAAGATCGGCGGCGGTGTGCCTGCCGAAAAAGTCGGCAAGCTGTTTACGCGTCCACCCAATGCCCTGCTCGATGCGATTACCGACGGCGCCAGCAACAACTTCGGCCTGTTCTTCGGACAGAATATGTATACACCGCGCAATATCACGGTTTCTGCACCGCAACCGAATGACCGGCCCTGGGCGGCCTGGCTTTATGTCGGCGCCGTGGCACAAAGCGTCAAAAACGATCACCTGCACACTGTCGAATTCAATCTCGGCGTTGTCGGCCCACCAGCGCTGGGCCGGCAGGTGCAGACGGCATGGCACAAAATTGTCGATGCACCTGAACCCCAGGGCTGGGATAACCAGGTCCGTACCGAACCCGGTGTTCTGCTGACCTATTTGCATAAACGCCGTTACGGTGAAATTAGCGGTGTGCAACTGGTGCCGCATATCGGCGCGAGCCTCGGCACCATCGCCACGTTTGCACGCGGCGGCGCCTTGCTGCGTGCCGGGCAGAATATGACCGGCTTCGGACCCGACGGCATTGAGCCGGGCGGCGCGATGCTGAAAAACACACGCCGCCAGCAGGACGCCGGCCGCGGCCAGCCCTATGAATGGTTTGTATTTGCCGGCGCCGACGGACGGCTGATGGGTCACAACACCTCGCTCGACGGATCACTATTCCGCAGCGGCCCCAGTGTTGCCACCCGTGATTACGTCTATGACCTGCTGACGGGTGTATCGATGCGCATTGAAACCCTGCGGGTGTCGGTCACGCGTATCAAGCGCAGTGAAGAGTTTTATACACCGCTGGGCGGGGGCGGCAAGCAGAAGTTTTATTCCTTCAACATCGGCATCGAATTCTAGCGGGTCATTGGTGTACGAGACACGGCTGAAGTCTCTAACCGGCGCATAACACCAGCAGGAGCCGGATGGCCGGGTAGTGCAACTGAGAACCGTCGAAAGACGTCAGTTGATGATCGGTCAGGGAAATGGAAGTATCAACTCTGGCGTATTGTGGCTTGCCGCGCCAGCGCGATGCCTGCAAGTACCAGCACACCGCCGGCAAACTGCAGCGGTCCCACGGTTTCGCCGAGCAGGACCCAGGCAAACAGCGTCGCCATGACCGGTTGCAGCAGCAGACCGACGGAAGAGAAGGTGGCCGTCAGGTGGGCCATGGCCCAGGCAATCAGACTTTGTCCGATGACCTGGGCAAACAGGGCGATGCCGATCAGTTTTATCCAGCCCAAGTCGCTGTGCGGTAGCAGCTGTTCTCCCGAAACCCACGCAATCGGTAGCAGCATGACCGCCATCATCGCACTGCTCCAGGCCATCAGGCTGGCCGTGGGCACATGTGCGCGCAGCCGGGTGACGCTGATCTGGTATGCCGCATAAAACATCGCGGTAACTACGCCGAGTGCATCGCCGAGCAGCGCGCTGCCGTGTTGGCCGAAGTTGGCGCCTATCAGCAGCAGCGTTCCGGCAATAGCGGCAGCAAGTCCGGCTAGGAAGAGCTTGCGTGGCACTTCTCGGAACAACAGCCATGCCGCGGCTGTGACAAAATCGGCGCGAGATTGGCGAGCAGAGTGGTGTTGGCCACCGAGGTCAGCAGGATCGACCAGTGCCACACAGCAAGATCGCCGGTGAAAAACAGCGCGGCTGCGATCAGCATGCCACGGTGGTTGCGCATATGTTCGCGGTGCCGTGAACCCTGGCTGATCAGCGCCCAGATCCACAGCGGCAGCAGCGCGAGGAACACACGCCAGAAAGCCGTTGCCACCGGACCGGTTTCGCTGACCTTGACGAACAGCGGTGCGGTAGCTATGGCAGTGGCACCCGCAAACAGCGCGGCGAGCGCCAGCCATTCGCGGGGTTTGGAGGGTGTCATGCGCAGGCCGGAGCAGATCCGGCCGGAGTTACTTGCCGGTGAATTTCGGTTTGCGCTTTTCGATGAATGCGGCCATTCCTTCCTTCTGGTCCTGCGAAGCAAACAGCAGCTGCAGCGTACGCGATTCCAGCGTGAGTCCGGTTTCGAGCGACGCATCCATGCCGCGGATCACTGCTTCCTTGGCGAGCTGGATCGCCAGCGGCGGCAGCTCGGCAATCTGCACGGCCATCGCCACGGCACGCTTCTCGACTTCAGCATCCGGCACGACTTCGCTGACCAGATTCATATCGCTGGCTTCCCTGGCGCCGAAAATGTCGCCGGTCAGCACATACCGCATCGCCTTGAACTTGCCCACGGTGCGCGGGAAGCGCTGGGTGCCGCCGCCGCCGGGGATAATGCCGATTTTCACTTCAGGCTGGCCGAATTTTGCCGACTCGCCGGCGATGATGACGTCGCAGGTCATGGCCAGTTCGCAGCCGCCGCCCAGTGCGAAGCCGTTAACCGCGGCGATTACCGGTTTCGGGCAGCCGTAGATTGCGCGCCATAGTTTCTGCGAGCCACGCTGCAGGATTTCAATGGCACCGGCTTCGGCCATTTCCTTGATATCGGCGCCCGCGGCGAAGGCTTTTTCGTTGCCGGTGAGCACGATGCAGCGGATCGCCGGGTCATCGGCCATCGCCGACAGATATTCGCCGAGCAGACGGCGCACCTCGGTGGTCAGCGCATTGCGCGCTTCGGGGCGGTTGATGCGGATCAGGCCGACGCCTTCGGCGGGACGTTCAGTCAATACGACAGGTGCGCTCATGGCAAATCCTTGATGAAATGAATTTGTTGCTTAAGGGGTAGATATTCAGGGGCGCGCGAGGCCGATGTCGAGCAGCACCGACTTGATATCGGCGTAATCCTTGTCGAGATCCTTGCGGAACTGCGCGCTGGTGACAAAATCATCAGACCAGAAATTGCGCTCCAGATCTTCTTTCCATTCCTTGGTCGCGGTGACCTTGCGCAGCACGTCTTCCCAGTACGCCACCTGCGCCGGGGTGATTTCGCGTGGACCCATGATGGCGCGCCAGCCGCCGTAGACCACGTTGGCGCCCTGTTCCTTCCAGGTCGGCACGTGGGCTAGTGCGCCAGGGAACCGTTTGGCGGAGGAAATGCCGATCACGCGCAGGCGGCCTTCGGCGACATGGTTGGCCACATTGCCTGCGGCGGTAGTGACCATGTCGATATGGCCACCCATGACCTGGGTAATGGCTTCAGCCGAACCCTTGAAGGCAATGGCTTTCAGATTGCGTGCGTTGACGCCAATGCTCTTGGCGAGCAGACCGGCGGCAATGTGGTTGTGACTGCCCAGCGCAGTGGCGAAACCGATGGACACCGAGGCGGTGTTTTCCTTCAGCTTGGCAATCAGATCCTTGCCGGTCTTGATCGGCGAGTTGGCATTGACCGCGAACACCACGTAGTCGTTGAACATTGACGCGATCGGCGTGAAATCCTGGTAACTCACCGTACTGGTTCCGACAATCTGGTTGGTCAGCAGGGCGGTGGTGCCAACCAGCAGTGTATGCGGGTCACCCTTGCGCTGGCGCACGTAGGCAAAGGCTATGGTGCTGCCGCCACCGGGTTTGTTAACCACCGACAGCGAGGTTGGAATCAGTTTGGATTCAACGATGGCCTTTTCGACGGCACGCGCGGTTTTGTCGTTGCTGCCGCCGGGTGCGGAACCGACGACGATTTCAACGTTGCGTGACGGCGACCAGGTTTTCTGGGCTTGTGCCGGTAGTGCAAGGGCCATGGCTGCAACGATCAGAAGAAAAGTCAGGGTTTTCACAGGATGTTCCTTGGTGAATGATCCGATTACTGGCGTTCGATATTGGCTTTTTTGATGACCTGCTCGTATTTCACAATTTCAGAGCGGATGAATTTGTCGAAATATTCGGTGCTGCCGCCTTTCGGTACGACTCCTTCGGACTCAAACCGGTTTTTGACCTCCGGCATGGCCAGCACCTTGTTGGTGTCGGCATTGACCTTGGTAATGATTTCGCGCGGCGTCTTGATCGGCGCCATCAGACCGAACCAGTTGCTGGCTTCGTAACCCTTGACGCCGGATTCGTCGAAGGTCGGGATATCTGGTACTGCGGCGAAACGTTCGAGACTGCTGATCGCAATGCCGCGCAGACGGCCGGACTTGATGTGCGGCACCAGTGCCGGCACGCCGCTGAACACCATTTCGACGTTGCCTGAAATCGCGTCGGTGATGGAGGGCGTATTGCCCTTGTACGGGACATGAATGATGTTGATGCCGGTCATCACCTTGAGCAGTTCGCCGGCCATGTGGTTCGAGCTGCCGAGCCCGGCATGGCCGTAGTTGAGCTGGCCCGGCCGCGATTTGGCGAGGGCGACCAGTTCCTTCACATTTTTTGCGGGCAGCGACGGATGAGCTGCCAATAAAGCCGCGCCCTGCACGCACCAGGCGACGGGGGCGAAATCGCGCAGCGTGTTGTAAGGCGGTTTGGCGTACAACGTCATGTTGACGGCGTTGGAAGCGCCGCCCATGAACAGCACATAACCGTCCGGCGCGGCTTTGGCCGCAAGTTCCGATCCGATGTTGGTGCCGCCGCCGGGACGGTTATCGACGATCACCTGCTGCCCCCACATTTCGCTCAACTTGGCACCAACGGTCCGTGCCGTGAAATCGGTGTTGCCGCCGGCGGCATAGGGCACGATTACGCGAACTGCGCGGGTCGGCCAGTTTTGCTGCGCCAGTACGGGCTGAGTAATTAGCGCCAGCGCAGCAATTGCATATAAATAATTGATTTTATTCATTATTTCCTCAGGGCTTATTGTGGGGTGATATTCCGCACTTCATTGGTGAGTGCTTGCTTGCGACACCAGTTTTCCAGGTTGGCAACGAACAACTGATAAACCCGTTGGTCGTTGCCGGATGCTGCCGCTGAATTGTGCGGTGAAACGAGCACATTGGGCAGATCCCATAGCGGAGATTCTGCCGGTAACGGTTCTTTTTCGAAAACATCCAGATAAGCGCCGGCGAGATGACCCGAACGCAGGGCTTCGATCATCGCCGTTTCATCGATGATTTCGCCGCGACCGATATTGATGATACGCGCACCCTGCGGCAGCCGCGCCAGCAGACCGGCATTGATCAGGCCGCGGGTTTCCGCGGTCAGCGGGCTGGCGATGACCAGCCAGTCGGCGCGGGGCAGCAGCTCCGCGAGTTTTTGCGGCGGATGCAGTTCATCCACCCGGTCGCCGGGTTTTTGCGGACTGCGCCGTATGCCGATGACCTTCAGTCCCAAAACCCGGGCGAGGCGGGCGATTTCCGAGCCGATACTGCCCAGACCGACAATCAGCATGGTCTGCCCGGGAAGGTCGCGCGGGAAATGCGGCATCCGTGCAGGATCCCAGCGATGCTCGCGTTGTGCATTCAGCCAGCGCGGGAAATTGCGCGCCAGCATCAGCAGGCCGGTGATCGCCGTCTGCGCGATCGGCACCGCGGTCGTGCCGGCTGATGTGGTCAGGCGCACCCCCCGCTGCAGCATTTCGGTATAGATCGGGTGGTCGACCCCGGCATTGAATACATGCAGCCACTGCAGCGCCGGCGCCTTGCGCACGGTTGAAAAGAACTGCCGCGAGAACTGCGGAAACACGTCGGATGAAAAAAACGCCAGATCGAGGCGGGCGCAATCGGCATCGCTCAGCCGGCCTTCAGGGTCGGCCGGCAGCACGACCAGCTCCAGGGCCAGTCCGAGGCGTCTGGCCTGCGCGGCAAGATCGGCACCGCGATCGGCATGCAGGCGGTGTGAAACCAGCAAAGTGGTCATGGACGGATCAGAGAATGGCAACGACGCGGGAGGGAGATTTTACCCGCTCTTTGCTACCATGCGACGCTCAGCCGTAGTGCAAATCGGCTTACCGACCATGAAAGTCCATTCAATGGAAATGAATACCCTGGAACTGACCCAGCAACTCATCGCGCGCCCTTCGGTGTCGCCGGAAGACGCCGGCTGCCTGGAACTGGTCATCGCCGAGTTGAAGCCGCTGGGTTTTGAATGCGAAATCATTGCCGCCAACGGCACGACGAATCTGTGGGCGCGCCGCGGACGTGCCGCACCGCTGATCTGTTTTGCCGGGCATACCGACGTGGTGCCGACCGGCCCCCTCGAAAACTGGAACATCGATCCGTTCACGCCGACGATCAAGGACGGCATTCTCTATGGCCGTGGCGCCTCCGACATGAAAACCTCGATTGCCGCGTTTGTCGTGGCAATCCGTGAGTTTGTCCGGGCGAATGAATATCATCCGGGCTCCATCGCAGTGATGTTTACCTCGGATGAAGAAGGTCCGGCTACAGACGGCACGGTGAAAGTGGTTGAAGCGCTGGCGAAACGCGGCGAAAAACTCGACTATTGCATCGTCGGCGAACCGACCTCGGTCAAGCAGTTCGGCGACATGATCAAGAACGGCCGCCGCGGCTCACTGACCGGGATCCTTACCGTGCAGGGCGTGCAGGGCCACGTCGCCTATCCGCATATGGCAAAAAACCCGATCCACGACGTTGCGCCTGCCATCGCGGAACTGGCCGCCACCGAATGGGACCGCGGCAATGAATATTTTCCGCCGACCACCTGGCAGATCTCCAATTTCACCGCAGGCACCGGCGCCAACAACGTCATCCCCGGCACGGCGCGCGTGCAGTTCAATTTCCGCTTTTCCACGGCGAGCACGGTGGAATCCTTGCAGACGCAGGTGCACGGCATCCTCGACAAGCACGACCTGAAATACGATCTGGAATGGCGACAGGACGGTCGTCCCTTCCTGACCGCCCGCGGCGATCTGGTCGATGTGGTGACCAAGGCGATCAAGGAAGTCACCGGCGTCGATACCGAACTCTCGACCACCGGCGGTACTTCAGACGGCCGCTTTATCGCCGACATCTGTCCCCAGGTGATTGAGTTCGGGCCGACCAACGCGACCATTCACAAGGTCAATGAATGCCTGCCGGTCGCTGAAGTCGAGCCGCTGCAGAAAATCTACCGGCGCATTCTCGAGTTAGTGCTACTGAAGCGCTGACCAGCGCAAGGCGCCTTCACCGGCGGCCCGTCCGCTGGCAAAACACGCGGTCAGCAGATAACCCCCGGTCGGCGCTTCCCAGTCGAGCATTTCCCCGGCGCAGAACACGCCAAGTAGTTTTTTGATCATCAGCCGTTCATCCAGCGCTTCGAACGCTACGCCGCCGGCGCTGCTGATGGCTTCATCAATCGGTCGTGCGGCAGTCAGGGTCAGCGGCAGCGATTTGATCGCCGCAGCCAGTTTTTGCACATCGTTCATTTCAGCGGCGGACAGCGCTTCTCGCAGCAAACCGGCCTTGATCCCTTTCAGGCCGAGGCGGCTTTGCAGATGGGTGGTCAGCGATCGTGATCCGCGCGGATGCGAAACCTCTGCTAAAACCCGCGCGGTATCATGATCCGGCAGCAGATCGAGATGCAGCGTGGCGTGACCCCGTGCGGCGATGGTGTCGCGCAGCGGCGCCGACAGCGCATAAATCAGGCTGCCTTCGACGCCATAGTCGCTGACCACGAATTCGCCGTTGCGCTGGTGAATTACGCCGTCGGCATCCGTGAAGGAAGCGACCACTGCTTTCACCGGCTGACCGGCGTAACGTTCACGCAGATGCGCGCTCCACGCCACTTCAAAGCCGCAGTTGGCGGGCTGTAGTGGTGCAACCGGAATACCACGGGCTTCAAATAGCGGCACCCACGCCCCATCGGAACCCAGCCGTGCCCAGCTGCCGCCGCCGAGCGCGAATACGGTGCAGCTTGAAGCGACCGTGACGTCGCCCTGCGGCGTTGAAAAAACCAGCGCGCCATCCGCGTTCCAGCCGGTCCAGCGGTGGCGGACATGGATGCGCAGTCCCGCACTACGCAAGCGGTGCAGCCAGGCGCGCAGCAGCGGCGCGGCTTTCATTTCCTTGGGAAACACGCGCTGCGAAGTGCCGACGAAGGTTTCGACGCCGAGACCGTGCACCCAATTCTGCAATTGCGCGGCGCCGAAGGCATTCAACAAGGATTCGAGAGCAGGCCTGCGTGTGCTGTAACGCGAAAGGAATTTTTCCGCAGGCTCGGCGTGAGTGATGTTCAGACCGCCCTTGCCGGCGAGCAGAAATTTGCGGCCGACCGAAGGCATCGCATCGTAAAGATCGACGGTCATGCCGCCGGCCAGCAGCACTTCCGCGGCCATCAGGCCGGCAGGACCGCCGCCGATCACGACCGCCGCCGGGGCGGTTATAGCCACTTCGCCTTGCGGAAGCGGTAGAACAGGTAACTGTCGATGATTACCATCGCAGCCAGTGACAACGGATAGCCCCATTGCCAGCGCAGCTCGGGCATGTGATCGAAGTTCATGCCGTAGATGCCGGCGATCAGCGTCGGCACGGCGACAAGCGCAGCGTAACCTGCCAGGCGTTTGGTGACTTCGTTTTCCTGCAGCGTGATCAGCGACAGATTGACCGAGATCGCGGTGGTGATCATGTCGCGCGCGGCGTCGATGCTCTGGTTAATGCGTCCCAGGTGGTCGGAGACATCGCGGAAATAATCGCCGAGGCCGGTGCACAGATGTGGCACGCGCCCGCCGTGCAGCTTGCCCACGGCTTCCAGCAATGGTGCGGTGGCGTGTTTGAGCGTGACCAGATCCTGCTTGATGCCGTACAGCGCCTCGATGTTGGCCTTGGGCGAGGTCCCGGCAAAGATGCGGTCCTCGATATTTTCGAGCTGGGTCTCGATGCTGTCGAGAATCGGGAAATAGCGGTCGACCACCGCGTCCATCAGCGCATAAAGGATGTAGCCGGTGCCGTGTTGCAGCAGTTCCGGTTCGCGCTCGCAGCGCGCGCGTACGTCGGCGAAGTTGCGATCGCTGCGGCTGCGTACCGACAACACGTAATTTTTCGCCACAAAAATCTCGACCTCGCCGACGCGCAGCTCGTCACCATCGGGCTCGAGCATGTGCATCACGAAAAACAGTGAGTCGCCGTATTCCTCGAATTTGGGTCGCTGGTGGCCGTGACGTGCATCTTCGATGGCCAGCGGGTGCAGCTTGAATTCTTCCTCGAGCAGGTCCAGCTCATGCGGTTCGGGGTCGCGTACCGCGACCCAGACGATGCAGTCATTGCGATCGAGGTACGTGCTGATTTCATCGCGGGTGATATCCGCGATTTTTTTTCCGTCCCGATAGGCAACACTGTTGACCAGCATGTCCGTTCTCCCTCGCGCCGATGATAACGCAGCGGAGGCGGGTTGAACCGCCTCCGCTCAGGCCAGCCAGGGCCTTTGGGCGTGGTAATCGTGCTCGAAGCTTTCGATGACCGGGGTGTTTTCCAGCACCAGGCCGATATCGTCCAGACCTTTGAGCAGGCGCTCCTTGTAGACCGGGTCGATGGTAAAGGGGTGGGCAGTACCCTCGGTGTCGATGACAGTCTGTGCGGACAGGTTGATTGCCAGGCTGGCGCCGGGTTTGGCCCGCAGCTGGTCGCGGAGCCCGCGGCAGATCTCCTCGGGCAGGATCACCGGCAGCATGCCGTTCTGCAGTTCGTTGGCGTAATGGATGTCGCCGAAAGAGGGGGCGATCACCGCACGGATGCCGTAGTCGAGCAGGGCGTAAACTGCGCCCTCTCGCGACGAGCCGCAACCGAAATTGGCGCCGGCGACGATGATGCCGGCCTTGCGGTAGGCCGGCTGATTGAGCACGAAATCAGGTTTTTCCCGGCCATCGTTGTCAAAACGCATGTCGTGGAACAGATAGGGGTCATAACCGGCTTTGTCGCTGCGCAGTTTGCGCAGGAAACGCACGGGTATCACGCGGTCGGTGTCGATATTCGCCATTTCGATGGGGGCGGCGACGGCGGTCAATGTGGTGAACGATTTCATGAGAGTCGATTTTTCCAAAAATATGACAGCCTCGTCAGAGGCATGTTTTTGTCATTATTCAAGAGGGATTCAATGTTTCCCTGCGGCAAGCGTGCGCACGTCGGTGACGCGGCCGGTGACGATGGCGGCGGCGGTCATCGCCGGGCTCATCAGGTGGGTACGCGCGCCCTTGCCCTGGCGGCCTTCGAAATTGCGGTTGGATGTCGAGGCACTGCGCATGCCCGGCGGCACCTTGTCGCCGTTCATCGCCGCGCAGCTGGAGCAGCCGGAGGCGCGCCATTCAACGCCGGCGTCGAGGAAGATCTTGTCCAGGCCTTCGGCTTCGGCCTGGCGTTTCAATGCGGTCGAGCCCGGAGACACCCAGGCCTGAATGACCGCTTTGCGGCCTTTGAGGACGGCAGCGGCAGCGCGCAGGTCTTCAATTCGGCCGTTGGTGCAGCTGCCGATGAAGGCGCGGTCGATCTGGATGTCGGTCAGCGCCATGCCGGGCTTCAAGTCCATATAGGCCAGCGCCTGTTCGGCGTGGGCGCGCTGGTTGGCGTCCCCCAGCGATTTCGGATCGGGAATGCGGCCGCTGACCGGCAGTGCTTCCTCGGGGCTGGTGCCCCAGGTCAGCATCGGTTCGAGTTTGGCGCCGTCGAGCGTGACTTCGCGGTCGAAGCGCGCGCCGTCATCGGAGGGCAGGGTGCGCCATTGCGCCAGCGCGCGATCCCAGTCGGCGCCCTTGGGTGAGAACTCTCGGCCGTGCAGGTATTCATAGACCTTGTCATCGGGCGCGATCATGCCGGCGCGACCGCCAGCTTCGATCGCCATATTGCAAACCGTCAGTCGCCCTTCGACGGTCAGGCCGCTGATCGCCGATCCGGCGAATTCAATGACATGGCCGGTGGCGCCGGCGGTGCCGATTTTGGCGATGATCGCCAGCACCACGTCCTTGCCGGTGACTCCCGGCGCGAGCTGGCCGTTGACGACGATGCGCAGGGTTTTCGGCCGTTTCAGCCACAGGCACTGCGTGGCGAGGATCTGTTTCAGCTGTGATGCCCCGGTGCCGAAGGCGTAAGCGCCCAGCGCGCCGTGTGTTGAAGTATGCGAATCGCCGCAGGTGACTGTCAGTCCGGGCTGGGTGAGGCCGAGTTCGGGTCCGATGACATGGACGATGCCCTGGCGATCGTCGTCGATGCCGTAATGGGCGATGTCGTTGACGCGGCAGTTTTCCTCGAGCAGCCGGATCATGTTGCGCGCGTCGGCGTCTTCCGCCGCTTCGACACCGCGTTCGCGGCCGACGGTCGGCACATAGTGATCGGCCACCGCGAAGTTCTGCCGCGGCTTGCGCACTTTGCGGCCTTCCTTGGCCAGCGCGCCGAAGGCATGGAAGGACCCTTCATGCACAAAGTTGCGGTCGATGTGCAGCAGCGCGTCGCCACCCGGTTTTTCCAGAATGACGTGGCTGTTCCAGATTTTGTCGAACATCGTCAATGCCATTGCAGTGTCCTCATTTTACGCATTTCAGTATTACCGTCCCTTCGCGATGCCTTCGCGGCGCGGATCCGCGCCGCCCTGCCAACCCTGACCATCCCGCATGATGCCGTGCAGACCGCTGGTCATGTCGGTAATTTCCACGTCGTGGCCCATTGCGCGCAGCGGCGCGGCCTGATCTTCGGCCGCCGTGCCGCGCTCGACTTCGGTCGGCCCGTTGCGGCTGCCGGTATTCGGCAGCGCGATTGCTGCCTGGATATCAAGCTTCCAGTCGAGTGTCGCGATCAGCGTTTTTGCGACGTAGTTGATGATCCGGGTTCCGCCCGGCGAGCCTACTACCAGATGCAGGTCGCCGTTGCTGCGGAACACCAGCGTCGGCGCCATCGAACTGCGTGGGCGTTTGCCCGGCGCCACGGCGTTGGCCGCCGGCCGGTCCGTTTCGACCGGGTTGAAATTGAAATCGGTCAGCTGGTTGTTGAGCAGGAAGCCGCGCACCATGATCCGGCTGCCAAAAAAATTTTCGATGGTCGTGGTCAGCGACACGGCGTTGCCATCGCCGTCGACAATGGCGATATGACTGGTGCCCGCGACTTCCTCGACCGGGTCATCGGCATGGGCGGCCCGGGCACCGGGCGGTGTTCCCGCAGCCGCCTTGCCCATTGAGCGTTCGGGCTGGATCAGTTTCGCCCGCGCGGCGAGATAGGCCGGATCGAGCAGGCCATGCACCGGCACGTCGACAAAGCGGTCGTCCGCCACCCAGCGGTTGCGATCGGCATAGGCGAGGCGTCCCGCTTCGGCGAGCAGATGAATATACTGTGTCGAGCCCGGTGCAACCGCAGACAGGTCGCGCTGCGACAGCAGGCCCAGCATCTGCAATACTGCGATGCCGCCGGAAGAAGACGGCGGCATGCCGCAGACCCGGTAGACGCGGTACGGCGCGCACAAGGCATCGACTTCGCGCACCTGATAGTCGGCAAGATCGGTTTCGCTGAGCAGCCCCGGATTGCCCGGATGGCCGCGCACGGCGGCGACGAGGTCACGGGCAATGTCGCCACGGTAAAATGCATCGGCGCCGCCGTCGGCGAGGGCGCGCAGCGTGGCTGCAAATTGCGGATTGCGCAGCATCGAGCCCGCAGCCTTGGGGCTGCCGTCGGCGGCCAGAAAATAAGCGCGGGCTGCGGGGTCGGCGGCGATGCTGCGATCCCGGCGCAGCAGGGCGTGCACGCGGGGCGACAGCGGAAAACCGTTTTCGGCGAGCGCAATCGCAGGCCTGAACAGCGCGGCCCATGGCAGCCTGCCGTGTTTGCGGTGTGCGGTTTCGAGCAGGCGCGGAACCCCCGGCGTGCCCACCGAGCGGCCGCCAATGACAGCGTCGCGAAACGCCATGGTTTTGCCGTCGCGCATGAACAGTTCGGGCGTTGCCGCAGCGGGTGCGGTTTCGCGGCCGTCATAGGCGCGCACGGCGCGGCCGGCGGCTTCGTAGTGCAGGAGGTAAGCCCCGCCGCCAAGGCCCGATGCCTGCGGTTCGACCAGATTCAGCACCAGTTGCACGGCGACCATCGCGTCGACGGCATTGCCGCCGGCGTCGAGGATCTGCAAACCCGCCTCCACCGCGAGCGGGTGTGCGGCAGCGACCATGTAACGCTGCGCGTAAGCGAGTTTTTTCTCGCTGCGCGTACTCGCCGGTTCGGGCTGCGCCGGGCGGTCGGTCTGCGCCGGCAGCGGTGCACACAGCGCTGGCCATAACGCAGCGATGAGCCACAAGCGATGCTGCATCAACACGCCGTTCTCATGACAAAGGCCGCGCCCTTGTGGACGCGGCCGTAGTCATGGAAATCATGTAACTTGTTGTTTTTAATTAACAATCAGTCGGCACGGATATTTGCGGCGGCGACCACTTTCTGCATTTTGGCGTAGTCCTGGCGGATGTATTCGCTGAACTCGGCGGGCGAATTGCCCAGCGTCGTGGCGCCCAGCGCGCCGAAGCGGTCGCGGATCGCCGGCTGCGCGGTGATTTTCACCACGGCAGCATGCACGCGGTCGATCACGTCCTTGGGCGTGCCCGCCGGTGCGAGCAGGCCGGTGATCGTGGTGGCATCAAAACCTTTTAATCCCTGCTCGGCCAGCGTCGGCACATTGGGCAGCAAGGGCGCGCGCTTGTCGGTGGTGACGGCGAGGGCGCGGATGCGGCCCGACTGGATGTACGCCATCGACGCGGTGAGCTGGTCGACATGCGAATCGACCTGGCCGCCGAGCAGATCGGTCAGCGCCGGGCCGCTGCCTTTGTACGGCACGCCGGTCATGCGGATGCCGGCGCTGATCTGGATCAGTTCACCGACCAGGTGATTCGAGGTGCCGGTGCCCGCGGTGGCCATGGTCATCTGCCCGGGTTTGCTTTTGACCAGCGCGATGAACTCCTTGAGGTTTTTTGCCGGCACCGACGGATGCAGCACCAGCACAAACGGCACGTTGCTGATGCCGGAGATCGCGGCAAAATCCTTGACCGGGTTGAAACGCGGTTTGGAAAAGACATTCGGTGCAACGCTGTACACCGAATTGGAGGCCATCAGCAGCGTGTAGCCGTCGGCGGGTGATTTGGCGACAAATTCGCCGCCGAGCATGCCGCCGGCACCGGCGCGGTTTTCCACCAGCACCTGCTGTCCCCACAGTTCGGTCAGCCCGGGAGCGATCGAGCGGGCGTTGATGTCGACGTTGCCGCCGGGCGCGAACGGCACCACGATGCGCACCGGTTTGCTTGGATAAGTCTGCGACCAGGCAGCGCCGCCGGCCAGCGCGAAGAATGCGGCAACGACCCAACGCATCAGCATGTTCATGTGGTTCCCCCTCCCCCATTGTGATGTGCGGCATCTTACACCGCGGCAACGGCCGTTACGGCAGCGCTATCGGCGTGTCGATGAACACCTGATACTTCTGGCTTTTGGGTTTGTCCCGGTCTTCTGCGTTGACGTAGCTGATCGACGATTTGCCGAGCAGTTCGCGCGGCAGGATCATCACCCGGGCGAATGCCGAGGCTTCGTTTTTTGCCGCAGCGGCGTACACCGGATCGGGCCCGGCTTCGAACCACGGCTCCAGCGGCGCGTAATGATGCAGCGTGCCCTGGGTGTGGATGTCGATGCCGCCGGACAGCAGGCAGCGGATGCCGCCGCCTTGATGGGTGTGCGTCAGCGCTTCGCCGCCGGGCGGAAAATCGACGCGGTCGCCGCGCAGCAGGTACTGGCGCGAAGAGTCCAGCATCATCGCCGCCTCCAGCAACAGGCGGCTGCTGACCCCGGGACCGTTGGCCAAAGCAGCTGCGGTTGCGGCGGCAGTCAATTCCCAGCGCAGCACCAGCGTGGCGAGGTGGCCGCTGTTGAGTTGCAGCGCGGCCGCACTGGTGTATGCGCTGTTGGCGCCGAGGGTGGCTTGCAGTGCATCGCCGGTGATGCGCAATCCGCCCGACACCACGTAAACCAGCCGTACCGCATGGCCTGCGGGCAGGGCATAGGCCGTCTGCGGCGCGAGTTCGTCGATATACAGCCGAAGTTTGTGGCTCATAACGCGGCGCGCTGGTCTTCGGGCAGGCCGTAGCGGTTTTCGAGTTCCTGGACTTCCGGCAGGCCGGCGATATCGGTGAACTGCTTGAAGTTCGCCACCTTGTCGCGCATATGGGCGATGGAACCGGTTTTTTTCAGTTCGCGCAGCAGGTTCTGCATCGCCGGAATCGCCGCGAGCAGCATCCAGTTCGGATAAATCGCCAGCTTGAAGCCCAGCCTGCCGAGTTCATCCGCCGGAAGATCCGGGGTTTTACCGCTGGCAGCCATGTTGTAGAGCAGCGGTACGCCCTTGAAGCGTTTCGATACGACTTCGACCTGCTCGCGGCCTACCGGCGCTTCGATGAACAGCACATCGGCGCCGGCCTCACGGTAACGTTCGCCACGCTCCAGCGCCGCGTCAATGCCTTCGATGGCGATGGCATCGGTGCGGGTGATGATCACAAAATCGTCGTCGCGCCGCGCATCGCAGGCCGCCTTGATCTTGGCGACCATTTCCGCAGTCGGGATCACGCGTTTGCCGGCGAGGTGGCCGCAGCGTTTGGGCCAGGCCTGGTCTTCAAGATGCACGCCTGCAACACCGGCTTTTTCATAATCGCGGATGGTTCGGCGGGTGTTGATCGGATTGCCGTAGCCGGTGTCGGCGTCGGCGATGACCGGCAGCTCTGAAGCTTCAGCGATGCGGCTGGCGTTGTCGATCATTTCGGTCGCGGTGAGCAGGCCGACGTCGGGCATGCCCAGACGGGTCAGGCTGGTGCCGAAGCCGGTCATGTATACCGCATCAAAACCTTCCATCTTCACGAGGCGCGCGCCGAAGGCGTCGGCGACGCCGGGGGCGACGAGGCAACCGGGACGGGCCAGCAGTTCGCGCAGTCTTGCGGTTTGACGCAGGATGATCTTGCTCATCAGGGATTCCTCAAAACGGTTATTCGAATTTCAGGTTGAGCTGTTTGACCAGCGTCCGCCACTGTTCCAGTTCGTCGCGGATGCGCGTGGTGAATTGCTCAGGCGAACTCGCGCCGGGGTTGGCGCCGAGCCCGCGGAAGCGTTCCGCCACCGCATTGTTGTCCATGATTTTTCGCACGGCGGCATTTAGTTTGCCAACCACCGGCCTGGGCGTTCCCGCCGGCGCGAGCAGGCCGAGCAGCGTCGCTGCCTGGTAACCCTTGTAACCCAGCTCTTCCAGGGTCGGTATATTCGGCAGCGCTGCCGCACGTTGTTGTGTGGTCACCGCCAGCACCTTGAGACGGCCGTCGCGCACATAACCGATGGATGCCGCGAGCTGGTCGATCATCGTTTCCACCTGACCGCCGAGCAGCTCCGACAGCGCCGGGCCACTGCCTTTGTACGGCACGTGCAGCAGTTTCACATTGGCCATGTGCGCGAACAGTTCAATCGCAAAATGATTGGTGGTGCCGGCCCCGGCCGAAGCCATGGTCAGCTTGCCCGGACGCGCCTTGGCGGCGGTGATAACGTCGGCAATTGAATTGATATTCGACTTCGGCCCGGCGAGCACGACCAGCGGCACCGCCTGCACAGTGGAGATCGGCGCAAAATCCTTCAGCGTGTCATAGGGAAGGTTTTTGAAAATCACCGGATTCACCGACAGCGGACCGCTCGAACCGACCAGCAGCGTGTAACCGTCGGGCGTGGCTTTGGCTACCAGGGATGCGCCGAGATTGCCGCCGGCGCCCGGACGGTTGTCCACCACCACCGTTTGCCCCAGGACCTCACCCAGCGGCGGCGCTATGATGCGCGCCGAGATGTCGACATTACCGCCGGGTGCATAGGGCACGATGACGCGGATCGGTCGTGTCGGAAACTGTTCTGCCGCACTCACCGGAGTGACCATCGCAGCCAGCGTCAACAGCATCAGGATTTTTTTCATCGCTCCCTCCCCAAAATGGAGTTTTGTTCAGCCCGCAGCCCGTTTCGATACGCTCCCGGTATCGTAATCGACGTTGGCCAGTTTTTCGGTGTCCCACAATTGTTTCAGCAGTGAGGCCGCAGCGCCCTTGCCGATTACCGGCTCGGCGAGTTCGAGGAATTTGCCGTTCAGCTCGTCATCGGTCAGCGGCAGCTCCGGATCGCCTTTGCGGTAGGGCTGGAAATGCTCGAACTTGCGGCCGTCGTTCAGTTCGATCTCTACCCGTGATTCGCGGCGGTTCGGGTAACCGGCAGAAATGTCGGGATCTGCGATGGGCTCGATCTTTTTCAGCAGCGCGCGCACGTCGGGATCGTTGAGGTGATCCGAATCGAAGGCATTCAGCCGCACGCTGCCGCGCACCAGTGCGTGGGCGACGGTGTACTGGATGCTGAACTTGGCCTGGTATTCGCCTTCGGGATTGTTGTTGTCGATGATGTTGAGGCCGGCCTTGTAGGTGTGCAGCTTGATGTGTTTCACATCCTTGTGGGTGAAGCCGTGTTGCTGCTGCAAGTGCAGCGCGCCGTCGATCGACGGGAAGGTGTGGCCGCAGCAGCCGTGGTTTTTGAAGGTCATCTGGTTGATGTGGTAATCGACCCCCAGACCCTTGGTCGCCTTGCTCCAGTCGGGATTCACGCTCATCGCGTTGCCGAAACCGACTTCGCCCTCGAGCATGTCGAGCGCACCGGTAAGGCCCTTCATCGCCGCCATCGCCGCCCAGCACCCGGCGTCGGCCGCATGGCCGCCGTGCAGCGGCTTGGTCATCGCCTGCGAACGGAAGGCCTGCTGCAGGCCGGAGGCAAAACTGCCGACGGTGGCCATCGCGTGCATGAACTGTTCCTTGTTGGCACCGAGGATGGTCGCCGCGGCTGCAGCAGCGCCGAAGGCGCCAACGGTGCCCGTGGTGTGCCAGTACTTGTAATGCGAAGGCATCACCGCTTCACCGATGCGTGTGGAGATTTCATAACCGACGATCACGCCGCGCAGGAAACGGTCACCCGAAGTACCGGAAGCCTGTGCTGCGGCCAGTGCTGCTGAAATCGTCGGGCTGCCCGGGTGGTAACCGGCATCGCGGTAGATGTCATCGAACTCGACTGAGTGGGAGGCCGCACCGTTGATCAGTGCGGCTGCGCGCAGCGTAGCGCGACGGCCGGTGGCCAGACGGGCGCGGCCGCGGTCAAGATCCTCGGCAAAGGCTTCTTCCATCAGCACCGCCGGATTGACGATGCTGCCCGGCAGCAGCGCGGCATACCAGTCGATCACCGCGCGTTTGGCGTGGTGAATCACCTGCGGCGGCAGCTTCGATGTCTGTTCGCGGATGGCGTAGTCAGCGAGTTGTTCCATCAACATGTTTTTTCTCCTTGAGCTGCAGTTTTGACGAGGGCCGCTCTCACTACCGAGCTCACGTCGTTAGGCGTGAGCCGGCCGATCGGTCCGGTTGAATAGGTGGCAACTTGTACGGTCAGATCGGGTTTGAGCAGGAATCCTGTGGCTTGCAGGATTTTGCGCTCATGCTCGATGAATGCGCCAGTGCGGCGGCTGATGTTCTGATAATCGAGACTGTGCGCGACCGGATATGCCAGTTTCTGCGTATCAACGGTTTTACGCGCTTCTTCCGGTGTATCCACCGAAGCCGCGATGACGGCGACGCCAAGCTGCTTCAGGTCGGGCAGCCAGGTCTGGTAGTCAGCCAACTGCTGACGGCAGTATCTTCACCAGTCGCCGCGGTACAAGAGCATGACGCTCCAGCCGCTGCCGGCCAGCGCCGAAATGTGTTGTGGCCCGCCGCCGACCAGCGACAGATCCAGATCGGGGAAACGGTCCCCCGTGTCCAGTTTGTTGCCCAGACTTTGTGCCACGTGTGACGCTCCTCCGCCGGGTCGCCGGCGACCCGACTGGTTAATGCTTTTATTAGCGGACGATCAAGCCGTCCACCGCCACCACGCCGTCGCCTTCTTTGCGGACGATCAGCGGGTTGATTTCTGCTTCGGCGATGTCATCGAAGGCCGCGAGTTGCGAGAATGCTGCAACCGCTTCGGCCAACGCTTTGCAATCACCCTTGGCCATGCCGCGGTAGCCGCGGATGACGGCGAGGCCTTTGATCTCTTCAATCATCTGCAGCGCGGTTTCCGGTGTCACCGGCGCCAGGCGCATTGCAAAATCCTTGTAGATCTCGGCAAGGATGCCGCCGACGCCAATGACCACCAGCGGCCCGACCTGAGGATCGCGCTTGTAACCCACGATCACTTCGGCAAGGCCGCGCTCCATGCGCTGCACCAGGATGCCGTTCAGTTTGGCCTGCGGATGTTTGGTTTTGACGCGGGTAAAGATGTCGGTCGCTGCCTGCTTCAGCGCTGCCGCATCGGCGATATTCAGCACCACGCCGCCGGCATCGGTCTTGTGCGCGATGTCCGGAGACAGAATCTTGGCGACCACCGGATAACCGATATCAATCCTGGCGCCGGCATCGGTCATCACTGCAGTCTGCGCCTGCGGCACGCCCAGTGCGCCGAAGACGCCGCAGGCCTGCTGTTCGTTGAGCTGTTTGCCCGGCGCCGCTTTCAGCAAGGCGTCAGCCGCTGCGGTGCGTTTGGCATCCGCTGCCGGAATCGCCAGCGGCGGAACCCATTGTTTCCAGGCGCGAATCGAATCGGCGCAGGACTCCGGCGTGCGGAAGCCGGCAACGCCTGCACTCGCCAGCAGCTTCAGCGAAGCTTCGGCATGCGGCGCGAGGAACACCGCCAGCGCCTTGTCGCCGCGGTCGGCTTCGACCAGCGGTTCGACGGCGATCTGCGGCTGGAACTGTGCCGAGCTGCCGGCCACCGCGAGCACCAGGTCGCAATGGTCGGAGGCCAGCAGCGCATTGAGTACGCCGCCGTAGATTTCCTTTTTAGCGCCGGCCAGCGTCAGGTCGGTGATACGCGATTTGTTGATCGTGATGTTTTTCTGTGCGAGCGCATTGACCAAGGCATCGGTAGGGCCGACGACGTCAACGCCGTAAGTGCCGATGCGGTCGACCACACAGGCTGCGCCGCCGCCGGTGGTGGTCATCGCCGCCACACGGTGTTTTTTGTTGGGTTTGCGGCCTTTGACCAGCGCCGGCAGTTCGAACAGCGCTTCCAGCGTATCGACGCGCAGCATGGCATGCGACTTGAAAAAGGCATCAACCGCTTCATCGGTACCGGCCATCGCGCCGGTGTGGGATGCCGCCAGATCCTGCCCGACTTCGGAGCGGCCGAGTTTGTAGACGATCACCGGTTTGTTGGCGTTGTAGGCGCGGCGCGCGGCATCCGCAAGGTGTTTGGCGTCGCGGATGGTTTCCATGAACAGCAGGATCGCGTCGGTATGCGGATCGTCGACCAGCAGGCCCGCCAGTTCCCCCACGCCGAGGTCGGCCTCATTGCCGACGGAAATCAGTTTCGAGAAACCGACGCCGCGGCCGAGACCTCGCGACATCAGGCCGCCCATCATGCTGCCCGACTGCGACACGATGGCCAGCCCGCCGGGGGTGATTTCCAGTTTTTCGAGAACGGCATTCACCGACAGCGCGAGATGGGTCTGCGTGCTCATCAGGCCGATGCAGTTCGGGCCGACCAGACGCGTATTGCTGCCGCGGATGATCTCGTTCAGTTCCAGCTGCTTGATGCGGCCTTCAGCGCCGGTCTCGGCGAAGCCGTCGCTGTACACCGTGACTACGGGAATTTTTTTGGCGACGCACTGCTTGACCGCTTCGGGCACGGCTTTGGCCGGCACCATGACAAAGGCATGATCGACTTCACTCGGAATCGACGTGACGTCGGGATAAGCCTTGTCGCCGAAAATTTCAGCACGCGCCGGGTTCACAGGAATCAGCATGCCCTGGTAACCGTGGCGCTTGAGATAGCGTTGCGGGCGGGAGGTGTTTTTCTTTTCGTCGCTCGACGCGCCGATCAGCGCGATGGAGCGGGGATCAAAAACGGCTTGATAGAGTTTGTTGTTGGACATGGCGCAATAAAAATTGCTGCGCACGGGGCGCGGCAGGGTTATCGGTCAGATCAGGCCTTCGGTGGGCGCTGCGAGAAGCTGCGCTCGAAAATGCCTTCGGCGATACGGTTTTTCAGAATTTCAATCGAGCCGCCGGCAATCATCCAGCCGCGGCATTTGCGGAAGCAGTATTCGACCAGCGATTCGTCGGTATAGCCCATGCCGCCCATGATCTGCATGGCTTCATTGCAGATGTCGAAGCCGGCCTGGTTGCAGAAGGCCTTGGCGATTGCGGTGTCATCGGCCGACGGTATACCGTTGTCGGCGTTCACGGCGGCCCGGTACAGCAGCAGCTGGCCGGCATCGAGTTTCATTTTCATGTCGGCGAATTTCCACTGCAGGCCCTGGAATTCGCACAACAGGCGTCCGAACTGCTTGCGCTGCAGCGCCCATTCGCGGGCGATGTTGTAGGCATAACGGCCGAAGGCCAGCGAACGTGCGGTGTTGCCGATGCGTTCGACGTTGAATCCCGCGATTTGTTTCTTGAAGCCACCTTCCTTGAGCATCACGTTCTCGGGGCCGACGTAGACGTTGTCGAGATAGGTTTGCACCCACTCTTCGCCGTTGAGGAATTTTGCCGGTGCGCCTTGCTTGAAGCCCGGGGCATCGCGCGGAATCAGCACTGAGCCGATGCCGCCGACCCCGGGGCCGAAACGGACATAGGTCAGCATCACGTCGGCGTAGGACGCGTGCGTCTGGAACACCTTCACGCCGTTGATGCGGTAGCCCTCGCCATCGGGTGTTGCCGAGGTTTTCAGGTCGGTGACCGCGGAGCCCGCTTCCGGTTCGGTCATGCCGACGGTGATCACTGATTCACCGGCGAGAATTTTGTCGAGATAACGTTTTTTCTGGTCTGGCGTGCCGTACTCTGCGAGCACACGCACCGGACCGAAGTTGCCGGCCTGGATCACGTCGGCGCTGCGCGGGCAGACCGAAGCAATGGTTTCAATGGCGATGATGGCGTCCATCAGCGAGCCGCCTTGGCCGCCGTCTTCTTCCTTCATCGTGATGCCCATCAGACCCTGTTCGGCCATCAGCTTGGCGACATCCCAGGGATGTTCTTCCTGATGCGCGCGCTTCAGCGCGCCGTCGCGCAGATGGCGCTCGGCAAAACCGCGCACGGCGTCGCGGAACTGTTCCTGTTCGGGGGTAAAGTGGAAATCCATGATCTGAAATCGCAGGTTGGGTAAACTCGGATTTTACCGCCCGGCGCACTGTGAGTCAGTACGAATCAGCGAATCCGTATCATGGAAAAATGTCAGATCATGAAACCGCTTACATGACGAAGCAGCGCGGTTTGTAATTCGCGCTTTATTGCAGGACAAGGCCTGCGGCCTTTACCACCTTGCCCCATTTCACGACTTCGCTTTTGAGAAAGCTGCCGAATTCCTCCGGCGTGCCGGTCACTGGTTCGGTGCCGGATTTGGCCAGCAGATCCTGGGTGCGCGGCGTGGCCAGTGCAGCGTGCACCGCCTGATTGATCTTGAGAACGACGTCGCGCGGCGTATTGGCGGGTGCGAGCATCGCGTTCCAGCCGCCGGCTTCGTAGCCGGGAACACCGCCTTCGTTGATGGTCGGCACATCGGGCAGGGTTTTCGAGCGTTTGGTCGAACTGATACCCAGCGCGCGCAATTTTCCCGCCTGCACCGGCGGCACCGCGGCGGCGACCGGTGCGAAAGTCATGTGCACGTGGCCGCCCATGGTTTCTGCCACCGCCGGCGCCGCGCCTTTATACGGGATGTGGCCGACATTCGCGCCCGACAGCATATTGAACAGCACCAGAGCGAGATGGTTGGAGCTGCCGACGCCAGCGGATGCCGAATTCAGCGTTTTCGGATGCGCCCGGTCGAGCGCAATCAGTTCACGGACGGATTTCGCCGGCAGCGACGGATGCACCACCAGCACATTGGCTTGATTGACGATCAGTCCCACCGGTGCGAGATCGGTCAGCACGTTGTAACCGAGCTTCGGATACACCGCCGGACTGCTGGCGAGTGCGGTGGTGCCGTACAACAAGGTATGACCGTCGGCTGCGGCGCGCACCACGGATTCGGTACCGATATTGCCGCTGGCGCCGGCGCGGTTGACCACCAGCACATTCTGTTTCCATGACGTGGTCATGTGTTCGGCGATCGAACGGGCAATCAGGTCCGCGGACCCGCCGGCCGGGAAGGCCACCACCATGGTGACGGTTTTTTCAGGATAGTTCTGGGCGCCGGCCTGGGTGCTTAGCAGCAAGGAAGCCAGCAGAACACGGAAGCGCATGCGAACGTCTCCTCACGGGGGTTTGGGACGGAGAAGCTGCCGTGTTTATCCGGCTTCAATTCATTAAAGGTGAACCCTTACAGCCTGTCAACGCGCTCACAGGCTGTGCGACATCAGGGATACATCGCCCAGCCCGTGCGATCGGTTTCCGCACGGAAGAAATGACCCTGGGTGGTAGTGACAAACAGCGTTTTCATGTCAGGACCGCCGAAACAGCAATTGGTCGGACGGATTGCCGGCACCGGATGCGTTTCGAGGACGCGCCCGGTCGGCGAGAACACATAAATCATCGGGCCCGCACCGGCGACTTCCCAGCCCGCCGTCGCGACAATATTACCGTCAACATCCAGCGTCATCCCGTCAATGCCGCGATGGATGTCGCGATAGTCTTCACCCCAGGTGAACAGCGTCTTGTATGGACCGAGACTGCCGTCATCGCGGATCGGATAGGCGCGCAGTTCGCGCGCGATGCCTGCAGTGAAACTGCTCTCCGCGACATACAGCGTGCTCTGGTCCTGCGATACCAGGATGCCGTTGGGCTGCGTGGTGTCAAAGACGACGCGGGTGATCGAGTACGTGCCATCCTTCTGCGGATCAAGACGGTAAACCGAACGGTCTTCCAGCTCCTGCTTTTCCGTCTTGTCGACGTTGCCGTCGTTCCAGGGATTGGTAAACCAGATGCGGCCCTTGCGATCAATCGCGAGGTCGTTCGGCGTATTCAGGCGCTTGCCTTCGAACTTGTCGGCAATCACCACGTTTTTGCCGTCGGGATCAAAACGCATCACGCTGCGCCCGCCCTGAGAGCAGCCGAACAGCCGGCCCTCGGCATCGAAGGCCAGTCCATTGACGCGGTCCAGTCCGCTACGCCAGGGCGTTATGGCGTTGGTCTTCGGATCGCAACGGAAGATCGTATTGGCGTGGATGTGTGTGAAATAGATGTATTCGCCATCCCACACCGGGCCTTCGGTAATCGGCAGACCGTCCGGTTTTTTCAGCAGCTCGAATGTCCACGCCATGATGTCGGTCTCCGGTATTCCCTCTCCCCGGGGGAAAGGGAGGGGGGGGGGTAAAAACGATCAGGCTGTCAGCAGATTGCGCAGCTTGGTGATGTTGCCGACCTTTTCGATGTTCCAAACCGCATCGCAGAGCTTGCGCGCACGGGCTGCTCCGAGAATCGGCGCCATCAGGTGATAACACTTCTCGTCGACCTGGGCGCGAACCATCGGGTTCTGCGCGGTGCCGAGTACGGCTTTCACATGCTTGTGCAGGGTTTTGCCGTTTTTCAGTTTCAGTTCGAGGATGCCCTGGCGCGACGGCAGTGCCGCCGTCAGCGCGTCGTCACCGTACAGCGTGATGCGCTTGCGAAGATCGAGCACCTTCTTGTCTTTCATGCGTTTTTCGTCGTGCGAGGACTTGAAGGTGACGATGCCGTCGATCAGCATTACCGCGCACAGATGCTGCATGCAGATGTCGGGCATGTTGCGGTTGTCAGTGGTGTTCGCAGCCTGGTGGGCGACGCGGATTACCAGCTTCTCGACATCGGCGGCTTTCACGCCGTGTTCGCGGATCAGTTCGAGCAGGCCGTCGAGCGGCGCCTGGATCGGCGAGCCGACCGACCAGCGTTTGATATTGGTGTTCATGATCTCGTACACCTTGCCGAGATCCTTGATCAGGCGCTGCGGCTGCGGCTTCATGCCGATGCGACGGGTTTCGTCATAGGCCACGTAGAAATTGCGTTCACCGGAGAACACGTCTTCCACTGCGGTGAATCCGGAAGACACCATTGAGGCTGCGGCCGTGCCGTTACGTGCAGGCATGCCGCCGAAGTCGAAGGCCTTTTCAATATGTTCTTCGTCGCGCATCCAGCACGAGATGCCGGAACACTGCTGCGCGGTGTACGACAACGCATGGCGCATGCCGTTGTAATCCAGTCCGGCGAGCAGCGAGGCAGCAGCGGCGGCACCGAAGCTCGGGCCGAAGCTGTGGGTCGAGTGCCCGGCCTGACGGAAATCGTAGGGGTGCAGCGACAGATTGAGTCGTGCGCACAGGTCGTAACCAAGCGCGACAGCGCGGAGCAGTTGCGTTCCGCCGGCCTTTTCACGTTCTCCCATCGCCAGTGCCGCCGGTACGATGGCGCAGCCGGGGTGTGACAGCGAAGCGGCGTGAGAGTCGTCGGTTTCATCGGCGTGGGCGAGCATGCCGTTGATGTGTGCGGCCTGTTCGGCATTGGTAACGATCTTCGAGCCGATCACCAGCGACTGCGGCGCGCCGCCGAGCGTTTTTGCGTAGGCGATGGCCTTGGTGCCCGGCAGCAGACGCGAACCGGAAACCATTGCGGCAATGGTGTCGAGCAGATGGTGTTTGGTTTTTTCGGCAACATGCTTCGGCAGCGGCTTTTTAGCGGCACCGGCCATATAGGTGGCCAGTGTCTTCATCAGCGGCGACACGGTTGTTTTGGAATTGGTTTTTGATTTCTTGCTCATGGCATCAGTACTCCGCCGTTAACGTGAATGGATTGACCGGTGATATAACGCGAGTCGGGTCCGCACAGCATGCGCACCATCGCCGCGATCTCCTGGGGCTGGCCGCGACGGCCGATCAGCGGCAGCGACTTGCGGAAATCCGGGCGCTCCGGCGCGCCGGGCAGGCCGCGCACGGTGTCGATCGGACCCGGCACCACGCAGTTCACCGTGATGTTGTGTTCGGCGAGATCATGCGCAACGGCCTTGGTCATGGCAGCGAGACCGCCTTTGGCAGCGACCACATGTGCGCGGTGCAAGGCACCTTTGTGGCCGGTCATGCCGCCGGTGTACACCAGCGCGCCGCCGCCCGACTTGATCAGATGCGGCAGCGCCGCCTGCGAGACGAGAAAGGCGCCGTCGAGCACGGTGGAGATCACGTGCCGCCATTCCGCAAACGAAATTTGTTCAAAAGGCGTCTCGGCGCGGATCGCGGCGTTGCTGACTACCATGTCGATGCGGCCGAACTGCTTGATGGTTTCATCCACCAGATGTTTCACCGCGTCCGGATCCGTGACGTCGCCCATGCACAGCGCAGCCTTGCCGCCGGCCTTCTGGATCATCGCCACGGTTTCCTGGCCGGCTTCGCGTGACGTGTTGGCGTTGATCATCACCGTTGCACCGCCTGCCGCGAGTGATCGCGAAATGGCGCGGCCGATGTTGCGCGCGCCGCCGGTTATCAGGGCTACCTTTCCGGCGAGATCATCGCCGGGTCGCATGCCAATCTCATGGCTCATAAATACCTTTTTATAATCAAATAGTTATTAGTTATTGGTCATGCCGGATTCGCGGACGACCTTGCCCCATTTGGCGACCTGCGCATTCAGATAAGTGGTGAATTCCTGCGGTGTTGTCCAGGTCAGTTCTGCGCCCTGCGCGGCGGCGCGTTCTTTCATGTCGGCCAGCGTCGTGACCCGTTTCATTTCGCGGCCGAGGCGTTCGATGACTGCTGCAGGCGTGCCGCGCGGCACCATCACGCCGTTCCAGGCGTTGACGTCAAAGCCGGGCACGCCGGATTCGGCTACCGTCGGCACATCGGGCAGCGCGGGTGAGCGTTTCAGCGAACCCACGGCGATCGCGCGGGCGCGGCCGCCTTTGACGAAGGGCAACGCCGCCGGCACCGAGGCAAAGGTGAATTGCGTTTCGCCGGAGACCACCGAGGTCAGCTGTGCACCGGTACCTTTATAGGGCACGTGCACGATGTTGATCTTGGCCATCGATTTCAGCAGCTCGCCCGAGAGATGGGCTGTCGCGCCGGTCGTGCCCGCGGCGTAATTGACCTTGCCCGGGCGTGCCTTGGCATAGGCAATCAGCTCCTGCACGTTTTTGACCGGCAGGTTGTTGTGGACCAGCAGCACGCCGGGGAACATGGCGAACACGCTGACGCGTTCGAAACTCTTGACCGTGTCGTAGGGCAGCGTCTTGTGCAGGCTGGGCATCACCGAAAAACTGGTGTGCGTATAGAGAACCGTGTGGCCGTCGGGTACGGCGCCGGCAACGATTTCCGCCGAGATCAGACCGCCGCCGCCGGGACGGTTGTCGATGACCACCTGCTGGCCGAGGCCTTCGCCCATCGCCTGTGCGAGCAGCCGCGACATGATGTCGGTGGTGCCGCCCGGGGCGGAGATGACCACCATACGGATCGGTTTGTCAGGAAAGGCGGCGACTGCGCTGCCGGTGGCCAGGGCCAGCGTGCAAGCGGCGATACGCAGGCCATGCAGAGCGTTGTACATCGGGACTTTCTCCTCGGAATGGGCCGTCGCTGCAGGTTTCAGCGTGGCGGCCGATGGGGACCGGCTGACGGGTGTTGCCATGGGGTGCGGGTCGGGTGATTCTAGCAGTCCTTTTACGCGTCCGTGGCCGCGTGTCCGTACTGTAAAATATCGCTTTGAATGAAGGGGTCCGCAGTGAAAAAACCGCTGGTCGGCATTGTCATGGGCAGCCAGAGCGACTGGGATGTCATGCAGCATGCCGTCAACATGGTGCAGCAGTTCGGAGTGTCCTGCGAAGCCAAAGTCGTGTCCGCACACCGCACCCCGGATCTGCTTTATCGCTATGCCGAAGAAGCCGAAGCGCGCGGCCTGCAATGCATCATCGCCGGTGCCGGCGGCTCGGCCCACCTGCCGGGCATGCTCGCCGCGAAAACCATCGTCCCCGTGCTCGGCGTGCCTGTGACCTCGCGCGCGTTGCAGGGGCTCGACTCGCTGCTGTCCATCGTGCAGATGCCCAAGGGCATCCCCGTTGCCACTTTTGCCGTCGGTGAAGCCGGCGCCGCCAACGCCGGACTGTTTGCTGTCGCGTCGCTGGCGCGCAATGACGTCAGGCTCGCGAAAAAACTCGCCATCTTCCGCAAAAAGCAGACGGCGTCGGTACGTGCGATGAAACTGCCCGTCAAGAAATAATCAATGATTTTTCCGGACGCCATGCTCGGCATGCTCGGCGGCGGCCAGCTCGGTCGCATGTTCACGCTCGCCGCGCACAGCATGGGTTACCGCGTCACCGTGCTCGATCCCGATCCGCTGAGCCCCGCCGGCGCGGTCGCTGACGTGCACTTGAAAGCCGCTTATCAGGACCGCGAAGCTTTGCAGCAGCTCGCCGATACCTGTGTCGCCGTCACCACCGAATTCGAAAACGTACCCGCCGACAGCCTGCGCTGGCTGGCGAGCCATTGCACGGTGCGTCCCGCCGGCGATGCCGTCGCCGTGGCGCAGGACCGCATTCGCGAAAAAGCTTTCTTCGCTTCATGCAATATCGGTGTTGCACCGTACGCGGTCATCGAATGCGATTCTGATGCCGCAAAAGCGCCGGCGCATCTGTTTCCCGGCATCCTCAAGCGCGCGCGTTTCGGTTACGACGGCAAAGGCCAGGTGCGCGTCGTCAATGCCGACGAAGCGCGCAAGGCTTTCAAGGATCTGGGCAATGAATCCTGCGTGCTTGAGCAACGCATTGCGCTGAAATGCGAAATCTCCGCCGTGGTGGCGCGCGGCGCCGACGGCATCGGCCGCAGCTTTCCGGTCTCGGAGAACCGCCACCGCAACGGCATCCTCGACATCAGCATCGTGCCCGCACGCGTCGCGCCGGAACTTGCAAAAAAAGCCGAAGAGTGGGCGCTGCGTACCGCCGACAGGCTAAATTACTGCGGCGTGCTCGCAGTGGAATTTTTTGTCACCGAATCCGGCGAATTGCTGGTCAATGAAATGGCGCCGCGTCCGCACAACAGCGGCCACTACACCATCGACGCCTGCATGACCTCGCAATACGAGCAGCAGGTGCGCACGCTGTGCGGCCTGCCGCTGGGCGACACCAGGCTGATGTCGCCGGTGGTGATGGTCAACCTGCTCGGCGACGCCTGGAAGCAGGGAACGCCGCAATGGGATCGCATACTCGCCATGCCTGACGCCAAGCTGCACCTTTACGGCAAACATGAAGCGCGCGACGGCCGCAAGATGGGCCATTACACCGTGCTCGATCACAGCGTTGAAGCCGCGCTGCAAAAAGCGCTGATTGCACGTGCTGCGTTATATCCCGACTGGAAAGACTGACCGACGATGAGCGATGCCCCGCTGTACAAGACCGATCTGAAAAGCCTGCCCTTCCTGCATCGCGGCAAGGTGCGCGACATCTATGCCGTCGGTGACGACAAGCTGCTGGTGGTGCAGAGCGACCGGCTGTCCGCTTTCGACGTCATTCTCGATGATCCGATTCCCGGCAAGGGCCGTGTGCTGACCGAGCTGTCGTATTTCTGGTTCGACAAGCTCAAGCACATCATCCCCAATCATCTGACCGGCATCGACCCGGCAAGCGTGGTTGCGCCCGAAGAACGCGCCCAGATCGCCGGCCGTTCGATGGTTGTGCACAAATACAAACCGCTGATGATCGAAGCCGTGGTGCGCGGTTACATCATCGGCTCGGGCTGGAGCGATTACCAGAAGACCGGCGCGGTCTGCGGCATCAAACTACCCGCTGGACTGAAGCAGGCGGAAAAACTGGCGCAGCCGATTTTTACGCCGGCATCGAAAGCCCCCGCCGGTCACCATGACGAAAACATCACTTACGACGAAGCCGTCGCTACCGTCGGTGCGAAACATGCGGCGCAGGTGAAAGAAGTGTCGATCCGGCTGTACAACGAAGCGGCGACATTCGCGGCGACCCGCGGCATCATCATCGCCGATACCAAATTCGAATTCGGCGAAGATGCCAATGGCAATATCGTGTTGATCGACGAGGCGCTGACCCCGGACTCCTCGCGTTTTTGGCCCGCGGCCGAATACCGCACCGGCATCAGCCCGCCCAGTTTCGACAAACAGTTTGTGCGCGACTGGCTGGAAACCCAGCCCTGGAACAAAACTGCGCCCGCGCCGCGCCTGCCGGCGGAAGTGCTGAAAAAAACCTCGGAGAAGTATCGCGAGTCCCAGACCATGTTGTTAGGTCATTGAGATGAATGCAGGAGCGGGCAAATTGTTCACCGACGGTGATCGCGCCGATGCGGCGCATGCCGTGACCACGGGCATCCTGCCGGACCGCGACATCGCCAAGCTGATCGAAGGCGGCCGCATCAGCGCCGACGGTGGTGTTGATCCGTCGCAGATCCAGCCGGCAAGCCTTGACCTGCGCCTTGGCGCCACTGCATGGCGCGTGCGCGCCAGTTTTCTGCCGGGCAAGTCATCGACGGTGCAGGCGAAAATCGACCGCCTGAAAATGCACCAGATCGACCTGACCAAGCCGACCGTGCTGGAAAAAGGTTGCGTCTACATCGCCGAGCTGATGGAAGAACTGAAGCTGCCCGCCGATATCGCCGGCGCCGCCAATCCGAAAAGCTCCACCGGCCGCCTCGATATTTTCACGCGCCTGATCACCGACGCCGGTGTGGAGTTCGAAGGTGTCGCCGCCGGCTACAAGGGCAAGCTGTATGTGGAAATCATGCCGCATACCTTCAGCGTGCTCGCGCAGCAGGGTACGCGGTTGAATCAGATCCGTTTCATGCGCGGCAATCCGCCGCCCTCCGACGCCAAGCTTACCGAACTCGACCAGACGCTGAAGCTGGTGTATTCCGATACCGACGGTCCGCAGCCGGCGATGATCAAGAACGGCCTGTGGGTGTCGGTCGATCTGGAAGGCGATTCAAGCAACGGCATCATCGGTTACCGCGCCAAGCATCATGCGCCGCTGATCGACCTGTCAAAACTCAATCACTACGATCCGCTCGATTTCTGGGAGCCGATCCAGCGCAACGCCGACCGGTCACTGGTGCTGAATCCAGATGATTTTTACATCCTCGTGTCGCGCGAGCGCGTGCGCATCCCCAACAACTTTGCCGCATCGATGGTGCCCTACGATCCGTCGGTCGGTGAATTCCGCATCCACTACGCCGGCTTTTTTGATCCAGGTTTCGGTTACGGCACCAACAACCTCAAGGGTGCGCGCGCGGTGCTCGAAGTCCGCTCGCACGACGTGCCGTTCATGATCGAACACGGCCAGGACGTCGGTCGCCTGATCTACGAACGCCTCCTCGGCGAACCGCAGAGCATTTACGGCGTGACCATTGGCTCCAATTACCAGTCGCAGGGATTGAAGCTGTCCAAGCAGTTCAAGCCGCTGGCGATGGCGGTCTGACCGGCGGCGACCGCGGTTTTAGCCGTCAACCTCCCTCTGGAACGGCTGCCCCAGTATCCAGCGGATGATCTCGTGGGACACCGACTTTTCAATGCCAAGAAAGTTGTGGTGCGCCCACGGGCCGCATTCAGCGCGGGCGGATTTTGCGAGATCTTCATAACCGCCCGAGGCCGCAATCAACGGAAAACTGTTTTCCCTGGCGACAGTGCTTGAGTCCTGAAAGAGGGTGTTGCGACACCCGTCCTTGCGATGACCCACGATCAGCACGCGCTGTTTAAGCTGGCCCCAGTCAAATCGTTCCAGCGATTCGCCACGACTGTCACGGTACAAGGCCGACAACGCGATAATGCCACTAACTTTTTGCTGAAGATATTTCCCGATATACGCCACGGAAAGTCCGCCGCGGCTGATGCCGATCAGATAAACCGGCATATCACCATGATGTTTACGCAGATCGTTAATGATCGCGCCGATATCCTGCGCATGTCGTTCGGTCATGCGGAAGCCCCGCCACAATTCTTTCTGATCGGATGGGGTATCGGCGATAGCGACCACAAAACCGTTATCGGCAAACTGTTGCCTGCTGCGCTGCAGGAAGCCGGCTTCATTGAATTTGACTTCGCTGCCGGTGCCGCGTGTATTCAATACGCCGCCGCCGCCCGGCAGCATGATCAGGGCGGCTCGGATTTGTGATGCAGGTTCAACTAGAACGTAGGGTTGTTGCACCCCGTCCCTGGAGTTGATCACGACAAGGCGATCTTTCGCCGCTGCGGGTGCGCTGGCAAAAAGCAGGACAAGCAGAGCCATTAGTGGGAGTGAACGATTCAGCACTTTGTGGATGCAGAAAATAATGATTTTGCGGATCAGACGCTTAGATTTTAACGTGTGGAGCACGTGACTCCTCTCAGGGTCAAGCGTCTGGAGCTTGCGACAGAGCAATAACCCATTGTTTTAATAGATTAATTTTTTAGTTTCCCGCATAATTCCAAGATGAATAGCGCCGTGCCCTCGTTACCCGCCGCAAAGATTGCCGAAGCAGCCGCACAACTCAAAGCCGGCGAACTCGTCGCGTTTCCCACTGAAACGGTCTACGGCCTCGGTGCGGACGCATCGAACGCGGATGCCGTGCGCAAAGTGTTTGCCGCCAAAGGCCGCCCTGCTGATCATCCGCTGATCGTGCACATCGCGGATACGGTGCAGCTGGCCAACTGGGCGCGCGAGATTCCGCAGGCAGTACACACGCTCGCTCAAAAATTCTGGCCAGGTCCGCTGACGCTGGTGCTCAAACGCCATCCGAACGTACTCGATGCCGTCACCGGCGGACAGGACACCGTGGCGATCCGTATGCCTTCCCACCCGGTGGCGCAGGCATTGCTGCGCGCCTTCGGCGGCGGCGTGGCTGCGCCGTCGGCCAACCGTTTCGGTCGCGTGTCATCAACCACCGCCGCGCATGTGCGCGAGGAATTCGGCGACACCGTCGCCTGTGTGCTCGACGGCGGCGCCACCGACGTCGGCATCGAATCGACCATCATCGATTGTTCGGGAGAGGCGCCCGCGCTGTTGCGGCCGGGCATGATCACGCCGCAACAGATTGAAGCCGTGCTGGGTGCGCCGGTGGCCGTACCGCTGGCTGGATCACCGCGTGCCTCCGGCATGCTCGACAAACACTACGCGCCGCAGACGCCGCTGATGCAGATGGAAGGTGATCTCGTCGTTGAACTCGCGCACAGCCTGGTGCGCCAGGGCAAACGCGTCGCCGTACTGGCACGCACCCGGTTGCAGCCGCTGCTCGACAACCTGATCTGGATTGCAGCGCCCGCGGATGCCGCCGGTTACGCGCATGACCTGTATGCCAACCTGCGCACGCTCGATCATGCCGGCTGCGACGCGATACTGGTCGAACAGCCGCCCGATGAGACGCTATGGCTGGCCATCCGCGACCGGCTGAACCGGGCTGCCGCGGGTTCAGGCGGGGCGGAAAACGTTTAAGGCATTTCACCCTGTGCAGGGCCGATGCCCGTTGTTACACTGACAATTCTGACGGTCCGGCAGCCGAAGCCATTTAGCCATGCGACGCAGCGATTTCGACATAACCGACAAGATCCGCACCACCGATGCCATTGACGTCTGCGATGAAGTCGTACGCCTGTTCCGTCGCCTGTTCCCCAAGTGCAGTGCCCGTACGCTGGAGCGCGCTTTTGACGATCTGTCGAAGTATTACCACGGCAAACATCCCGACTATCACCCCTGTGACACTGAATACCACGACATCCAGCACGTGCTGGATGTGACTCTGGCGATGGCGCGGCTGCTCGACGGCTACCAGCGTGATCTGCAGGAAGCCAAACCGCTGACGCCCGAGCTGTTCACCGTCGGTATGGTCACCGCGCTGTTCCATGATTTCGGTTATCTGCGCAAGCGCAGCGACCGCAAGCACAAGTTTGGCGCCGAATACACGCTGACCCATGTTTCACGCGGCTCGAAGTTCCTGCTTGAATACATGCCGACCATCGGTCTGAAAAAATACGCACGCGACGCGTCGGTGATCATCCATTTCACCGGTTATGAACGTGATCCCTTGACCATCCGCATGGATAATCCGGTGATGCGCCGCGTCGGTGAAATCCTCGGCACCGCCGACATCATTGCGCAAATGGCGGATCGATGTTATCTCGAAAAATGCCATGACCGGCTGTATCCCGAGTTTGTGCTCGGTGGACTCGCGCGCCGCAAACAGCCCGACGGCAAAATCATCGTAGTCTATAAATCGGGCATGGACCTGCTGAGCAAGACCCCGGCGTTTTACGTCAACGCCATGAAGCGTCTCAATGAGAAGTTGCACCAGGCTTATCGTTACGCCGAAGTCCACTTCGGTGGCGGCAATCTCTACCTCGAAGAAATGAAAAAAACGAGGATTACATCCTTGCCGCAGGCAAATCGACCTACCCCGGGTTTCTGCGCCGCAAAGCGCCGCGCACCCTGGTCCAGGGCATCAAGACTTATCCGGAAACACTGGTCATCCACTAACCGGTTTTGCAGGGTAAAGTGCATCCCGGGGCAGAAGCTCCGACCCGTAGCGGGTTGCCACGACGCGGGATTCAATGATCAACAACAAGAAAGCCGTCATGAAACACGACCTAATCCTGACCGCCAAAGGTCACCCCGGCACCCAGAAACGCATGGAGCAGGAATTCGAGCTGATCAAGCTGTGGGAGCAGCCCGACCGTGCTGCCGCACTCAAGGCCGCCGCCCCGAAAATCCGCGCGCTGGCTCACACCGGCCACAGCAAGGTCGATGCCACGCTGATGGATGCGCTGCCCAAGCTGGAGATCATTGCCAACTTCGGCGTCGGCGTCGACCAGATCGACCTCGATGCCGCCAAACAGCGCGGCATCATCGTCACCAACACCGCGAACGTGCTCAACGACTGTGTTGCCGACTGCGCGATCGCGCTGGTGCTCAACACCCTGCGCAAATTCCCTCAGGCCGACAAATATGTCCGCGCCGGACTGTGGAAAACCCAGGGTACCTATCAATTCACCACCTCGCTGGGCGGCAAGACGCTGGGCATCCTCGGCCTCGGCCGCATCGGCGAGGAAATCGCTGCACGCGCCAAAGCCTTCAAGATGAACATCCGTTATCACAACCGCAACAAAAAAGACGTGCCGTACCCGTACGATCCGGACGTGGTCACGCTGGCGAAAAATTGCGATGTACTGGTGGCGATCACCCCCGGCGGTCCGGAAACCAAGGGCATCGTCAACGCCGCCGTGCTCGACGCGCTGGGCCCACAGGGTTATTTCGTCAACGTTGCGCGCGGTTCGGTGGTCGATCAGCCGGTACTGCTGAAATATCTGCAGGACAAAAAAATCGCCGGCGCGGGACTGGATGTTTATTACGACGAACCTGATGTCGATCCGGCTTTTTTCGAACTCGACAACGCCGTGCTGCTGCCGCATATGGCCAGCGCCACCAATGAAACCCGCACGGCGATGGGCGGGCTGCAGATCGAGAACATCCTGCTTCACCTCAGCGGCAAGCCGGTAAAAACACCGGTCTAAGGAAGGGCCGCCGCTGCAGGCCCTGACGCATGATGAACCAAAAAATCCTGCGCGACATCACCGTCGTCGACATGACCGAAGGCGTGGCCGGACCCTATGCCGCCACGCTGCTCGGCGACATGGGTGCGCAGGTCATCAAGATCGAACGCCAGGACGGAGACTGGCAGCGCAGTGCCGGCAAGGGCGAGCCCGGGCGCTTCGGCAATCCGCAGTTCATTGCACTCAACCGCAACAAACGCGATATCGGCGTTGATCTTGGCACGACAGGCGGTCGCGGTATCGTCGAGCGCCTGATCAGCAAGGCCGATGTGGTGGTCTCCAACTACCGCGCCGGCGTGATGGCCAAGCTGGGTTTCGATTACGCGCGCTGCAAGGCACTCAAGCCTGACATCATCTACTGCACGATCTCCGGCTTTGGCCAGGACGGCGCCTATGCGCAGCTGCCCGCCAGCGACACCATCCTGCAGGCGATCAGCGGCGTGATGAGTGTGGTCGGCGAACCCGACGGCGAACCGCTGCGTGTGGGTTTTCCGCTGATCGACATGACCACGGCGAACTCCGCCGTGCAATCGGTGCTGCTGGCGCTGTATGGCCGTTTGACCGGGCAGGGCGGGGCAAACATCGACGTCAGCCTGATGGCCGCGGCCGCTTCATTGATGTGCGGCGGTTTTACTGAATTCATGGCCTCGGGCCGTCTCCCGCCTCGCCAGGGCAACCAGAACAGCCTGCTCGCACCGGCAGGTGCCTTCAAGGTCGCGGGCGGGCGTTACATCAGCGTTGCCGTGCTGCGCGATTCGCACTGGCAGAAATTCTGCGCGGCGCTGGGGTTGGAGCCACTGGCCGATGACGCGCGTTTTACGACTAACGCTGCACGTGTCGCGCACCGTGCCGAACTCGACGCGATCATTACGCCGCTGTTCGAAGCCAGACCTTCGGAATACTGGCTGGAAACACTACGCGCGGCCGACATCCTCTGCGGTCCGATCAATACCGTTGCGGATGTACTGGCCGATCGCGCGTTAAAAGCCTGTCTGCCGCTGATCGACATCGGGTTGCCAAATGCTGCGCAGACGCTGGGCACGCCGATCCGTTACAACGGCGAGTTTTTCAGTGCCGAACGGGCGGCGCCGGCGAAGGGGCAGCACACCCGCGAAGTGCTCGCGGAGATTGGTTACAGCGCCGAAGAAATCGAAGGCTTGTTGCAGGCCGGCAGTGCATTTACCGAATCAGGCAAGGCATAAAAGCGATGTCGATGCCGTCGCACTTCACTGCGGCTCAATCCCCGCGCTGGCCATGATTTTCTTGTAGCGCGGAATATCCCGCGCCAACACCGCCGCGAATTCCTCCGGGCCGTTGGCAATGATGTCATTACCGCGCGCCAGCGCGATCTCGGCAATGTCCCTGGCTGACAGCACCTTGACCACTTCCTGATGCATTCTGCGGATCAGCGCGTTCGGTGTACCTTTCGGTGCAAGCAGACCGTGCCAGTTGCCGAATTCGTAACCGGCCAGCCCCTGCTCCTGGATTGTCGGCGTATCCGGCAGCAGTTGGGAGCGCTTCGCCGTGGTAACGCCGTAAATTTTCATGCGGCCGCTGCGGACATGCGGTGTCACCGCGGGGATCGACAGCAGCGCGACCGACACTTCATTCGACAGCAGCGCGACTTCGGAAGGCGAGCTGCCCTTGTAAGGGATGTTGTTCAGCGTGATGCCCGACAGGTACTTCAGCACTTCGGTCGCCACCGCACCGTTGGCACCGGCCACGGCGATGGTGATGCGCCCCGGTTCTTTTTTCGCGACAGCGATGAATTCACTGTAATTGTTCGGTGCGAATTTCGGATGGGCGACCAGCGCTGTACCCGCCGAAACCAGCTGGGTGATTGGCGCGAAATCACGCTGCGGGTCGTAGGGCAGCTTTTTGTAGAGCCCGACATTCATCACCATGCTGCCGATATTGCCGATCAGCAGCGTATTACCGTCCGGCACCGCGCGCGCTCCGATCTCGGAGGCGATGATGCCGTTCACGCTTTGCCGGTTGTCGACGATCAGGCTCTGGCCGATGGCCTCGCTGACGCGCGTGGAAATCAGCCGTACCGCAAAATCCGAAGGCCCGCCCGGCGCCGAAGGAACCAGAATGCGGATCGGCCGTTTCTGTTCCATCTGGGCCTGGGCGGGTGCGGCGCCTAGCGCGGGCAGCAGCATGGCGACCAGCGCGAACAGCAGAATCGACAACGGACGGAAATGGGTGTGAGGCATAAACTCCTCCTGAAACGGATACTGCGGCCTGCCGGTTGTTCTTGTATTAAGCCGGATATTTGCCCGGCTGCGAGGGAAATCTTAACCCCGGGGCAGCATGATCTGGGTCTGGGTGACGATCGCTGCGACCCGGCCGTCGCCGCCCTTGATCGTGGTCTCCCAGACAGAGGTGGTGCGCCCGATATGCAGCGGAATGCTCGTCGCCTTCAACACCGGCCCGATCGCCGCGCCGAAAAAATTGGTCTTGGATTCAATGGTGCCACCGCTGTGATTGGGCGGCCGGTTGACCACGGCACCCGCAGCGCCCATGACATCCGCCATCGCCATCAGGATGCCGCCGCCGACGCGGTGGTTGCGGTTCATGTGATGCGGCTTTACAAGCAGCTGGGCAGTGACTTTGCGTGGGCTGATGACCAGCGGTTCGACGCCGATCAGCGTGGATGGGCCGAAGTGGAATATTTCGCGCGCGCTTTGCAGTTGTGCCGGGTCGGCTTTGATGCGGACAGAGGTTTTCTTTTTGCTGCGGACGGGCATGTTTTCGGGCTCCGGAGTGCAGAAGATGGGTGCAAAGCATAGGGGAAATTGCTGGATCATCGCTGGCCAGTTCCGGATTGTGTCGGGCAAGAGGGGCGTCCGAAACAGATTTAAAATCCGGAACCCGTCGTACACTCTGCGTCCTGAACCACTATAAGAATCCAAGAGGAGTTTTATGATTCGCGGCACTTTCATTGGGCTGTCTGCAGCCCTGGTATTGGCGATGCCCGTGGCGCAGGCCCAGAATTACCCCAACAAACCCGTCCGCATCATTTCCCCTTATTCCCCAGGCGGCCTCGGCGATCTGGTGCCGCGTGCGATTGCCAATGCGTTGTCGGAATCCCTGGGCCAGCAGTTCCTCGTCGACAACCGGCCTGGCGCCTCTCAGGCGATTGGCATGCAGGCGGCGGCGAAATCACCGGCGGACGGTTACACGATGGTTTACGGCAGCGTGACAAGCCTCGCGATCAATCCTGCGGTAACCAAGGATCTGCCTTACGACCCGGTCAAGGATTTCGCACCCGTTTCCCTTTGTGTGACCACGCCGCTGTTCCTGGTGGTGCATCCCTCGGTGCCGGCGAAGAACGTGAAGGAACTGATTGCGCTGGCCAAGCGTCAGCCGGGAAAGTTGAGTTTTGCGTCAGGCGGTGCGGGTTCTTCGAACCATCTCGCGGGTGAACTTTTGAAATTGCTGGCCGGTGTGGACCTGCTGCATGTGCCGTACAAGGGCGCGGGTCCGGCGATGGTCGATGTGATGGCCGGGCATGTCGACATGATGCTGGGCGCGGCCGGTCTCGCCGAGGCCCGTGCAGGTCGCGTCAAGGTGCTGGGCGTGACCAGCGCAAAACGTTCGCCGCAGGCACCGGAATTGCCGACGCTGTCGGAAGCGGGTGTGAAGGGTTACGAGGCGACGATCTGGTTCGGCCTGCTTGCGCCCGCCGGAACGCCGCAGCAGATCGTCGGCCGCCTGTCGCAGGAAATCGGCAAGGCGCTGCAGCAGAAGACCCTGCGTGAACGTTTCAATACGGTGGATCTGACGCCGACGACGCCGGAAGGCTTTGCCGATCACATCAAACGGGAAATGCCGAAGTGGCGCAAAGTGGTCACCGAAGCCAAAATTACATCGTTATAACTATTTGTTTATATTAAATATTTTATGAAACATCTCTCGATCGCCATTGTCGGCGCCGGTATCGGTGGTCTCGCTGCAGCAACGCTGCTGCGTCGCGCGGGTCATGACGTGCATGTTTTTGAGCAGGCTGCACAGTTCGCGCGCGTCGGCGCCGGCATCCAGATGGCGCCCAATGCGATGAAGGTATTGCGCCTGCTCGGTGTCGAAGAACAGCTGGTGAACAAGGCCTTCCAGGCGGACTACGCCTTGAGCCGTGCATGGGATACGGGTGAACCGAGCAGTGAACTGCCGCTGGGTGAATCGGTGGCGAAGGAGTTCGGTGCGCCTTACCTGTTCCTGCATCGCGCCGATCTGCATGCCGCACTAGCGTCGTTGGTGCCTTCGGACCACGTGCACCTGAACATGAAGCTGAAGTTTTTTGACCAGAAGGCGAACGGCGTCGATCTGCATTTCACCAACGGCGTGATGATCAAGGCCGACGCGGTGATCGGTGCCGACGGTGTGCATTCACTGATCCGCGAACAGATGCTCGGACCGGAAAAGCCGCGCTTCACTGGCAGGGTGGCCTATCGCACGACCTTCCCTGCATCGCGCATCAAAGGTGTAACGATGGCACCGGTGCGCACCAAGTGGTGGGGTGCCGACCGGCATATGGTGGTGTACTTCGTCAAGCGCAACCGTGATGAACTGTATTTCGTCACCTCGGTACCGGAGAGGGCGGAGTGGATGACGCCGGAGTCATGGTCGGCGAAGGGTGATCTGGAAGAACTGCGCGCTGCGTATGCGGGCTTTCATCCGGAAGTGCAGGCGATTTTGCAGGCCTGCCCCGAAGTCTATAAATGGGCGCTGTTCGAACGCGATCCGCTGCCGCGCTGGTCGGAAGGCCGCATCGCGCTGCTCGGCGATGCCTGTCATCCGATGACGCCCTACATGGCGCAGGGTGCAGCCTCGGCACTGGAAGATGCCGCGATCCTGTCGCGTGTGCTGACCGGTGTCGAAGCCGACGGGCTTGCAGCGGCATTCAAGCTGTACGAAGCGATCCGCAAGCCGCGCGCCTCGGCGATCCAGGCGGGCTCCAGCGCCAACACCTGGTTGAAGGGAAAAACGGACCCTTCCTGGGTGTATGGCTACGATTCAACAACCGTGCCGCTGCGCGAACCGGAAGCGGCGTGAAAGAAACCGCGTTTCAGGACCTGATCCCCGACAACCATTGTTATGGTTGCGGGCCGCATAACAAGCAGGGCCTGCGCATCAAGAGTTATTGGGATGGTGAAGAAGCGGTTTCGACGTTTACACCGCAGCCCTTCCACATGGCCGGGCCGACCGATGTGCTCAACGGCGGCATTATCGGTACGGTGATCGACTGCCACTGTATCTGCACCGCGTTTGCCGATGCCTATCGCCGCGAAGGCCGTGCCATCGGTTCCGATCCGCAGCTCTGGTATGCAACGGCCTCGATGAAAGTCGATTACCTGAAACCGACGCCGATTGACCAGCCGCTGATGCTCCGCGCCAAGGTGCTAGAAGCCGGCCCGAAAAAAACACGCATTAGCTGTTCACTGTATGCCGGCGGACAGGAATGCGCACGGGGTAATGTGCTGGCGGTGCGGGTGCCCCGGAAGCACTAGGCGGCTCTGCGGGGTACTGCTAGTGCATCAATACGTCGAGGCCGATTTTCGCCAGTGCCTCATCAAGATGGCCGCCGTTATAACCGCCGACACCGATGCCGCCGAGCAGCACACCGTCTTTTTTGATTACCAGTCCGCCCTGCATTCCGGTTAACTGCAGATCGCCCATCTCGCTGATGCTGCGACCCTGTTCCTTGAGCTTCTGACCGTTGGTTCCGGTATCGGTGGCCATGACGGCGGCGGTGTAGGCCTTGCGGATCGCGTGGCGGCGGCTGAACAGCCGCAATGCACCGGTTTGCGTGTAAGCGAGCAGGTTGCCGGCGCTGTCGACAATGGCGATGGCGACCACGTCGTCCGGGGTTTGCAGGGCCTTGTCGGTCATCGCCTGCATAGCGGCATGGACACGGGCAATGGGCGGTGCGGAGTGGTCGGACATGGATGTTCCTTAACGGGATTGTTCAGCGGTCAATCTGGATGTTGGCGGCTTTGACAACCTTGCGCCACTTTTCGATGTCATTGCGGATGTAGTCGGTGAACTCATCGATGCTCATCGTCAGCGGATCGGCGCCGACCGACAGCAGGCGGTCGCGTACGGACGGCGTGTTGACCGTCTTGATGATGGCGTCATGCAGCTTGAGAGCAATATCGCGCGGCACCTTGGCCTGGGTCAGCAGGCCGTAGTAGTTGAGCATGTTGACGTTTTCGAAGCCCTGTTCCTTGGTCGACGGAATGTCGGGGAAATGCGGTGAACGCTGCGCGGCCGCTACAGCAATGGCTTTGACGCGACCGGCCTTCACATAAGGGGAAATCACCGGCAGGTCGACAAACATGCCCTGGATCTGGCCGGAGACGACGTCGATGGTCGCCGGGCCCGCGCCTTTGTAAACTACATGGGTGATCTTGATGTTGGCTTCGGCCATCAGCATTTCGAGGCCGAGGTGCAGCGTGCCGCCGGTACCGGCAGAACCGAAGGCAATCTGGTTGGGGCGCGATTTTGCCAGTGCAACGAAGTCCTTCAGCCCTTTTACCGGCAGCGACGGGTGCACGACGATCAGGCTGCCGGTGGTCATCACCGGCGACAGCGGCAGCATGTCGCGCAGCGTGTCGTAGGGCGGCTTGCCGTAGGTCACCATATTGATCGAGGTCACACTGGCGGTGGTCATCAGCAGCGTGTGGCCGTCGGCGGGGGAGCGGATCATGGTTTCCGCACCGATGGTGCCGTTGGCGCCGCCGCGGTTATCCACAACAATGGGCTGGCCGAGCAGTTCGGTCATCCGCGGGCCGATGTTGCGCGCCGTGATGTCGGCCGGGCCGCCGGCGGCGAAGGGGACAACGATGCGGATCGGCCGCGTCGGGAAATTCTGTGCAAATGCAGTGGCACTGGCGAGCAAGGCTGCGGCCAGCAGGAAACAGCGTCTCATGACTCCTCCCATGGAGTGGTTTGTTATTGCATCCATTATAGGTCGGCGCAGTGAATTGTCGCGACACCGCCGTGGCGCTTTATCCTCCCGTTCATGAAGACGAACCTGGGTCTGAAGTGGATGCGGATGCTGCAGTGGGCCTGTGCCCTGTGGCTGTCAGTTGCGGCGATGTTTGCGGCGGCTGCAGAGGCGCCGGTCGATCCCGACCGCCGTGTTGAAACGGTAACGCTCGACAATGGGGAGATTTCACGCACCTTCCAGGGCACGCTGCGCGGCCGAGAGTATATCGATTTCCAGATTGCTGCCGGTGCGGAGCAGCGCCTCGGCGTGACGCTGAAGCGCGGTAATGCCATGAATTATTTCAAGATTATGGCGCCGGGTGCGAATGAGGCACTGCTCATCGGCAGCACCTTAGGCCATCAGGCCCGGCGCATACTTGCCGCCGACGGTGTCTACACCATCCGCCTGTACCTGATGCGTGCCGCAGCGCGTCGCAACGAACACAGCGACTATGAGCTGAACATCGCGCTGGACGGCAAATCGCTGCTGCCGTTGTCGTCGACCAAGGATGCGCTGGTTCTCGGAACGCCCTACCACGCGACAGCCACCATCAGCTGCCAGCGCGGTGAAGCACTACCCGCGCGCTGTGATGCCAACGTGATCTGCCGCGGGCAGGGCGGAACCGGCACGGTTGTAGTGGTCTGGCCCGGCGGCTTTAAGCGCAATCTGTTGTTTGTGAAGTTGCAGCCCATGGCGTCCGATTCACGCGAGGCCATGACTTATACCCGCGAGGGTGATGTCACCGCAGTGAGCCTGGGCAAGGGGGAGCGCTTCGAAATTCCCGATGCACTGGTGGCCGGCGGCTAAGCAATCCCTTGATGAGCAGGTTCAGGAGGCCGTGCGCAAGTAACTGAACAGCTGACCGCGGGAGTCGGGCATCCCAAGGGAATTCGCCATCGGCATCGATTTTGCGCTTCGCTCAAAGCCCAGATCGTTCATCCGTGTGCTGAACGGACTGACGTAGCCGCGTCCGGGATCGGCGATCAGCACCTGCGAGGCGGGATGCGCATGCAGGGCGATAAAACCGGCGAGCAGTTCGGCATGGTCGCGTTCATAGAGCAGGTCGCTACCGACGATGAGGTCGAAACGGCCAAGCAACGGGTTAGGTCCCAGCCACGGCGCGGTGCGGAAAATCAGCGCCGGCAATGCGTTTAATGCGACGTTGTGCTGTAAAAAGGCTTCCGCCAGCGGATGGTGATCGCAGGCGGTGATGTCGGCACCGCGCCGGGCGAGCACGAGACTGGTGAGCGCGATGCCGCAGCCGAGTTCAAGAATGCTTTTGCCGGCAATCGGAAATTGACTCATTTCTTCCGCCAGTGCCAGGCCTGCCGGCCACACCACGCCGAACAGCGGCCACGAGGCCGGTGAAATGCCGGCGCGTTCCGCGGTGCCGTCGGGATCGGAAAACTGCTGGCGGTTGAGCAGCGAGCGGATACGGAAGTCGCTGCCGCCGATGCGATGGATAACGGTCTCGACTTCGTAACCAGGCACAGGGCGCTCTCGGTGAAGTCGGGGCCGCCGGAATTGGCAGCAGGGACAGCGGGGTGAACCGCGTTTGTGCAGTGTACTCGCAATGGCAACTTGTTGCCGGTGGTGTTGTTGCGGAGCGGGAAGCATTACATTAGGACTATTAGGACGTCGTTCAACCAGAGCGGGGTTTCATGTCATTTTTGAAGCGTAGCGGCAGGATACTGCTGCAACTGGCCACTTTTTTTGTGCTGATGATCGTGTTGTCAAAGGCGACTACCTTTGTCACGGCTGAGCGATATGCGGGCGTCGGCGAGCCCAATCGACTGTTTCCGCTGGTCGCCGTGCCGCAGCCGGGCGACGAAGCGACGGCGAAATACCAGATGCTGCGCTGGGTTGCGCTGCGCAACCTCACGCCGGCGCCGCGCTTCAAGCTGCCGGAAGCGGCAGGCCGCTTTACCCTGCCGGTGGTCAAGGGCTTTGAGCCTGTGGTCGAGTTCAGCAGTGCCGCAGAAGCGGACGGCCGTCAGCGCATCGCGGTAACGATGACCGATGACGATTACGTACTGTATTCGACCTATCTCACCGACGGCACGAATATCACCCCGGTGAATTTCCGCATCTGGGGACCGTCATCGATGCTGCTGGCATTGATTCCGTCCGTGGTGTTGACCTGGGCGTTCAGCCGCATGGTCGCGTGGTGGTGGCCCCGGCGCCGTCCGGCTGATCGGAAGACACACTGAACACTGCATATGCCGTATCAGGGGCCGTGCGCTGCGACAGCCGTTTGGTCCTTTCAAAGCCGATGATGCTTTTGAGCGGCCTATCGGCTGGATATTTCGCTCAGCTTCATGCTGGACCATGGCGGCAAGGCCGAGAGAAAACCCTGATCTGCGCGCACGGCCTGGAATCCTGTGGCCGCGACATGCAGTCGCCATGCGATAACCAGGTCGACAAAACCGGCCAGCAGAAGCGCTCCGGCGACCAGGATGCCGAAACTGGAGTAAACGAAGGGCGCGGCAATAAAGGTGATGATGCCGAAAATACCGATGGACTTGGGCAGACGATTGCGCGTCGCGGTGCAGTTGCCGCACATTGGCGGCTTGACGTCGCCATCCGGATCGGGCAACTCGGGAACTTCACTATCGGCTAGGGCGACGCCGCACCAGATGCAAAGCCGGTGAACCGGTGGCGATGGCGTTCGACCACCACGTATTTTTCAATGCGATAAATGCCGGCCGTACCGGACAAAATCAAACCCTTCGCAAACCAATCGATGAAAATGATGAGTCACGCCAAATTACTGCAGCATGACCTACATCCATAAACAGCTTGGCAACGCTCAGTTGAATGCCGACAGTCCGGTCTGGGCGCGGCCGAGCACCAGTGCGTGGATGTCGTGGGTGCCTTCCAGTGTATTGACGGTTTCCAGATTGAGCATGTGACGGATCACCGGGAATTCGTCGGAGATGCCGTTGCCGCCGAGCATGTCGCGGGCGGCGCGGGCGATTTCCAGCGCCTTACCGGTGGAGTTGCGCTTGAGTAGCGACACCATTTCCGGGGTTGCGAGGCCCTGGTCGCGCAGACGGCTTACATGCAGGCAGGCGAGCAGACCGAGGGCGATTTCAGACTGCATGTCGGCAAGTTTTTTCTGGATCAGCTGGTTTGCGGCCACGGGCTTGCCGAATTGTTTGCGGTCCATGGTGTACTGGCGCGCGGTATGCCAGCAAGCTTCAGCAGCGCCGAGCGCACCCCAGCAGATCACGAAACGCGCGTTGTTGAGACAGCCGAAAGGGCCTTTGAGGCCCGATATATTAGGCAGCAGATTGGCTTCCGGCACGAACACGTTGTCCATGACGATTTCACCGGTGGGCGAGGCACGCACCGAGAATTTGCCTTCGATCTTGCGCGTGGACAGCCCTTCCATGCCGCGCTCCAGGATAAAACCGCGGATCACGCCGCCGTCATCCTTGGCCCAGATGATCATGATGTCGGCGATCGGCGCGTGGGTGATCCATAACTTGCTGCCGGTCAGCCGGTAACCGCCGGGGACGCCGCGTGCGCGCGTGCGCATGCTGCCGGGGTCGGAGCCGTGGTCGGGCTCGGTCAGTCCGAAACAGCCGAGCAGTTCGCCGGTAACCATTTTCGGCAGATATTTCCGGCGCTGTTCTTCGCTGCCGTAGGCATAGATCGGCGTCATTGCCAGCCCGCCCTGTACCCCGACCGCCGAGCGGAAGGCGGTGTCGACACGTTCGAGTTCACGCATGATCAGACCGTAGGCGACATAACCGATGCCGGCGCAGCCATAACCCTGCAGCGGTGCACCGAGAAAACCCATCGCGCCCATTTCCACCATCACTTCACGGTCGAAGGACTCGTTGCGGTTCCAGTCGCGGATGCGCGGTGCGAGTTTCTCCTGTGCATACTGACGCGCGGCGTCGCGGACCATGCGTTCTTCGTCGCTGAGCTGGGCCTCGATCAACAGCGGGTCGTCCCACTGGAAGTGACCGCCGGTCAGCGTGACGGATTGGCGGTCTTCAGCCATGTTGTTCCCCTGGCAGGATTATTACAGGAAGGGCACGGAAAGCAGGCGCAGGCCGACTGAAAACCAGCGCGGGTCATGTTTGTCGCCGTATTGGTTGCCGTAGGTGGTGTCGACTTGCACATGGTTGGGAATAATCCAGAATCGCAAGCCCAGCTGGTATGAAGCATTGACGCGGGTCTCACCGAAAGTTTCGGCAATCAGGTAAACGCGCGGCGTGATCATGGTTTCGGAGCCGAGACCCCAGGTTGCCCTTGCCTTGTTCTCATCGCGCACATGGCGTACCCCGGTGTTGGTGTGCAGAACCACGCGGTCGTCGGCGAACGAAATACTGACCGGCAGGTTGAAGTACGGGTCACCGAGCGTGCGGCCGTTTTGCGCTGCCGGGTGCGCGGCATAACCGGCGGAGAACGCCACGCCGTAGCCGTTGGTGTTGAGCGGCTTCAGCAGTGTCTTGCCCTGAAGGATGATGTCGGATGTTTTGCTGCCGGTGGCGTCGGCATTGCGAGAACCACCGAGCGTCATCTCGAGATTGCCGGTGAAATTGCAGGCTGGCAGTGCCCAGTATTCGCGGCTGCCCTGGTTGGTGCGTACCCAGGATTCGACCTGGCAGGCGTAGGAATCAACGGTGCGGGCGTCGTCGGTATTCATTGGCCGCGCCGGATAGGCAGCTGCCGGATTGAGCAGCAGCGCGGCGATCCAGATTGCGAAAGGGCGTTGCAGGTGACGGTTCATCCCGGATTCCCGTTGGTCAGCGGGTTACTCGATCGAGGAACAGTTTTACGTTGCGCACCAGTTCGTTGTTCATGCCCTGGAAAAAATGATCGGCGCCGGCGACGCGGATCTGCGCCGAACCGCGCACGGTTTTTATCGTCGCGGCGCGTTTGGCAGCGAGTTCGAGCACGCCGGGGAAATCGTTTTCACCATAGAGGTCAAGCACCGGTGCCTTGAAAGTCGCCGGTTTGCTGTATTCGCCGGTGATGCCGATGGATACCCAGGCCGTGATCGCGGGTGCGTCGGGCTGGTTGAGCAGGACATTGGTCATGCGAGCGCCGTAACTGTGGGAAACGATGACGATTTTGGCATGGCCATTGTTGCGCAGATATTGCACTGCGGCGGCGATGCGCGCCGCGGCTTCCGGAAACAGCGGTGCATATTGTTCACCGGGCACGCCGGCGGCCATGACTGGCATCTGCACCGACAGCGTGGCGTAATCCTGCTCCGCAAGTTGGCTGCGCAGCGGATGTACCACGCTCCAGTCGGGATGCATGCCGAGACCGTGTACGAGTACCACACCCGCCCGCGCCTTGGCGTTGGGTGCATAAATGCCGAGGAATTTGCGGCCGTCCGGCAGCGTCAGCGCTACGGCGTCGCCGACAAGGATGGCGGGTGTGATTTCATCGGCCCAGCGCTGCTCGCGGGCGTAATCGGCCTGGGCAAAGCAGCCGAAGTTGATCAGTGAAAGCAATAAGGCAAGCCAGCGGCGCATCAGCGGCCTTCGAATTTCGGTTTGGTTTTGTCGAGAAAGGCTTTGACGCCGTTGCGGTAATCGTCGGTGTCGAAGCAGGCAAAACCGATATCCCATTCTTCGGGGGGAATATCGGCGCGGACAGTGAGGCGTTCGATGAACTGTTTGTGCCAGCGCGCGACCAGTGGCGCGCCGTTGGCGATGCGCCGGGCGAGGGCATAGGCCTCGGTTTCCACCTGGTCATCGGCAACCACCTGATTGACCAGGCCTTTGCAGTAAGCCTCGTCGGCGGTAAATACCCGGCCTTCCAGCAGAATTTCCAGCGCGACGGCGCGGCCGACCAGGGACAGCAGGCCCGCCAGTTCGCCGTATCCCATGGTCAGGCCGAGTTTGTTGATCGGTACGCCGAAACGGCTGGAAGTCCCGCAGACACGCATGTCGCACATCGCGGCAATTTCCAATCCTCCGCCGACGCAGGCGCCTTCGATCAACGCGACGGTCGGATGACGGCATTGCGCGACGGCCTGCATCGTGGCGTGGATCAGGTCACCGTAATGCTTGGCTTGACGCGCGTTGGCGCGTTCGGTGGCGAATTCGGCGATATCGGCGCCCGCGGCGAAGGCTTTGCCGCCGGCGCCGCGCAGAACGATGCAGCGCAGGCTGTTGTTGGCCGAGAGCAGGCGGATGGTCTCGCCGAGGGCTTCCCACATGTCGCGGTTCAATGCGTTGAGTTTGTCCGGCCGGTTCAGCGTGATGGTGGCGATATCGCCGTCGCGTGTGCTGAGAATGCTGTCGTTCATGTGCTGACTCCCGCGGCGGCGGCCTGTTTGACCAGACTGTGGCGCGCGGCGAGCATGTCGTCGAGCGTGCCGAAGGCATTGGTATAGGTGCCGCGGAACCCCTTGTCTTCGATCAGCCGGAACATCCTGCCGAAGTCGAGATCACCATCTCCCGGCGGGAGATGTACTTCGTGGCCGTTGCGGAAACAATCGGCAAGACGGACTTCGCCGACGCGGGAAAAATCAAGCACCTTGACGAAACCTTCGATGCCTTCGGGCACCAGATGGGCGTGATTCGCGGTGAACGACAGTTTGAATGCTGGTGAAGCGATGTCCCAGTAGTATTGCCATTCCTCGACCGTGTGGGCGAGGTAATGTACTTCGGCGTCTTCCGGCTCCTTGTTGAGGTTCTCCAGCAGGATCACCGCTTTTTTCTTTTCGGCATGGCCGCAGATGCGTTTCAGACGCTCCTTGCCGGCCTCCATGCGCATCCGTTTGTCGGAAGTAAAATGATAACCGGCATGAACCACGATCCACTGCGCGCCGAGTTTGGGAAATATATCCACATAGCTGCGCAGATAGGCTTCAACACCTTCGCCGACATAGGGTGAGTATTCGGCGACATTGACGGCCGACAGCGTGTGTAACGCGAGATGGACACCGTTTTTTTCAAGCAGGGCGCGAACCCGGGCACAGCGGGCATCGTCGAAACTGGTGATCGCATTCGCCGCGGTGTCGAGCTGGATGTCGATGTGTTTGACGCCGTGCTGCGCGGCCCAGGCGATGGCCTCTTCCAGCGGCAGGCGACGGCCGACGTCGATGCCGATGCGGTCCAGCAGGTTCATTGTCCGGTATTCCTGTATGAGAACTTCATGAGGCCGAGTTTACTCGGCCTTGGCGCCGGTGGCCTTGACCACTTTGCCCCATTTTTCGGTTTCGGACTTCAGGTAGGCACTGAATTCCGCGGGGGTGTTAGTGACGGGGTCGACGCCCTGGCTTTCGAGTTTCTGTTTGATGTCGTCGCGCGCAAGTACCGTACGGTTGGCGGCATGGAGTTTTTCGATGACCGCTTTGGGCGTACTCGCGGGCGCCAGCAGACCGTACCAGGTGCTGTAGTCGTAACCGGCGACACCGCCCTCGATCAGCGTCGGTACGTCCGGTGCGGCGGGCGAGCGTTTTGCCGTGGTGACGCCCAGTGCCCGCATGCGGCCGCTGCGGACATGGGGCAGTGCCGAGGCGAAAGTGGAAACCATCATGTTGATCTGGCCGCCGAGCAGGTCGCTCAGCGCGGGGCCGGTGCCTTTGTAAGGCACGTGAACGATGTCGATTTTGGTCTGCAGCTTCAGCAGTTCGGCGGCAAGGTGGGTGCCGGCGCCGGTGCCGGCAGAGGCGTAGTTGTACTTGCCCGGACTGGCGCGCACGAGTTCGATGAATTCCTTGAGGTTCTTCGCCGGCAGGCTGGGGTGAATGACCAGGATATTGGGCTGCACGGCCGACAGCGAAATCGGTGCAAGGTCGCGCAGCGTGTCGTAGCGCAGTTTGGTGTACAGCGTGGCGTTGAAGGCGAGACTGATGTTGCCGAAGAGGATGGTGTAACCGTCTGCCGGCGATTTGGCGACGATTTCGGTGCCGAGCGTCGAGCCGGCGCCTCCGCGGTTGTCCACCACTACCGGCTGACCGAGCACGTCGTTGAGTCCCTGAGCCATGATGCGGCCGATGATGTCGGTGCCGCCGCCGGGTGCAAAAGGCACGACGAAGCGGATTGCTTTCGACGGGTATTGCTGCGCGCCGGATGACAGAGGTGCGATCAGGGCGGTGCCCATCAACAGGGTGGTCAGCGTTCGGCGGTTCATGGTGTTCTCTCCCGGGGCCAAATGTTTTTTGATGTTTTAAATGCAAACGGCCCGCTACTGTATCGCGGGCCGTGCGGTCACGCCATGCCGGTTTTTCAGGCGGCCTTGGCGGTTTTCGCGGCGGCGTTAGCGCCAGTCAGATAAGCCATTGCGGCATCGACGCCGCCTTTTTTGTGCGGTACGCCGGCGAGATCCAGTCCCATCTCGACACCGGCGAGCGTGCCCATCAGCGTGAGGTCGTTGAAGTCACCGAGGTGGCCGATGCGGAACACCTTGTCGGCGACTTTGCCCAGGCCACTGCCCAGCGACATGTTGAAATGCTCGAGCACGACTTTGCGGAAGGCGACTTCGCTGTGGCCGGCGGGCATCATCACCGCGGTGAGCACCGGTGAATATTCCGCGGGATTCTGGCAGACGATTTCAAGGCCCCAGGCCGTCACCGCACGACGAGTGGCTTCGGCGTGGCGCTGGTGGCGCGCGAAGACATTGTCGAGGCCTTCTTCATCAAGAAGCATTTTCAGCGCTTCCCGCAGGCCGTAAAGCAGATTGGTCGCCGGGGTATACGGGAAATAGCCGTTCTTGTTCGGCGCGAGCATTTCGTCCCAGGACCAGTAGGAACGCGGCAGCTTCGCGTTTTTGCTGGCAGCGAGGGCTTTGGTTGAAATGGCGTTGAACGACAGGCCGGGCGGCAGCATCAGGCCTTTTTGCGAACCGCCGACGGTGACGTCAGCGCCCCATTCGTCATGGCGGTAGTCGACCGAGCCGAGGCCCGAGATGGTGTCGACCAAAAACAGCGCCGGATGTTTGACGCGATCGATGGCCTTGCGCACTTCGTGGACGCGCGAGGTGGCGCCGGTGGAGGTTTCGTTGTGAACGATACACACCGCCTTGATGGTGTGGCCGGTGTCAGCAGCAAGCCGCGCTTCGATGGCCGCCGGATCGGCGCCGTGACGCCAGTCGCCGGCGATGAATTCGGGTTTGAGGCCGAGGCGCAGCGCTAGGTTTTTCCATAACGTCGCAAACTGGCCGGATTCATACATCAGCACGGTGTCGCCGGGCGACAGCGTGTTGACCAGTGCGGCTTCCCAGGCGCCAGTGCCGGAGGCCGGATAAATGACGACATCGCCCTTGGTTTTGAACATGCGCTTCATGCCGGCGAGTACGTCCTGGCCGAGCTTGCCGAAATCCGGGCTGCGATGGTCGATGACCGGCATGTCGATGGCGCGCATCACGCGCTCGGGTACAGTGCTTGGACCGGGGATCTGCAGGAAGTGGCGGCCGGCGATATAGGTCATGGTCAACTCCAAGGCTTGGGTGAGCCGGCATGGTAATACCGGCTTACAGGTACGGCAACCATTTTTGTATGCAAAAAACACAAAACTACTGACGCCCATACCGCATAAGTTTATAAATATATGTTTATATTGATTTTTATTAATTGCAGCGATAGTCGATAAAATGTATTATGCATACAAATGGAGTTATCGCATGTCCAATCCTCAGCCAACCCCCAATAATGTGACCTCGCTGGCCGATCGCCGGCTACTGCATGAAACCGTGATCGACCAGCTGCGCGACCTGATTGTGCAGGGCGAACTGGCGCCGGAAACCAAACTCAATGAGCGTGTGCTGGCCGAACGGCTGGGCACGTCGCGCACGCCCTTGCGTGAGGCGATCAAGTTTCTCGCGTCGGAAGGCCTGGTTGAACTGCTGCCCAACCGCGGCGCCGTCGTTGCGCCACTGAAGCCGGAAAAAATGAAGGAAGTGTTTGTCGTGCTCGGCGCGCTGGAAGCGCTGGCCGGCGACCTCGCCTGCCGCAATGCCAGCGAGGCTGACATTGCCGAGATCCGTGCGCTGCATTTCCATATGCTTGCGCATCATGCTGCCGGCGAACTGGCGCAATACTTCAAATACAACCAGCAGATCCACAGCCGCATCATGGATTGCGCCGGCAATGCCACGCTGGCCGCTTCCTACCGCAGTCTCAATGCGCATGTGAAACGCGCGCGTTATCTCGCCAATCTGTCGCGGGAGCGCTGGGACAAGGCGGTGCAGGAGCACGGTGAAATTCTGGATGCATTGACCCGGCGCGACGGCGCACGCCTGCAGGCGCTGCTGCGCGATCATCTGGCCAACAAACTGGTGCTCGTCATGGAAGCTCTCGATAAACGCAAGGCGGAGGCCGCACGATGAATGCGCCCGCCAAACCGGTTCAATTCGTCCGCTCATCACCGGAACACAGTGCGCTGGCGCAGAAGCTGCGCCGCGAAGTGCGCGGCGCCGTGCTGTTTGATGCCGCCACGCGCGGACGCTATTCGACCGACGCGTCGATTTACCAGATCGATCCCGTCGGCGTGGTGGTGCCGCGGGATGAGGACGATGTATTGGTCGCGATGCAAATTGCGCTGGACGCCGGTGTGCCGGTGCTGCCGCGCGGCGGCGGCACTTCGCAATGCGGCCAGACCGTGGGCGCGGCTCTGGTACTCGATGTCTCCAAACATCTCAACGAAATCATCGCATTCAACAAAGACGCTGCCACGGTGACGGTGCAGCCAGGCCTTGTGCTCGATCACCTCAATGCCTGGCTGAAGCCGCACGGCCTGTGGTTCCCGGTCGACGTGTCGACCAGCGCGCAGGCGACCATCGGCGGCATGACCGGCAACAATTCCTGCGGCTCGCGCTCGATTCAATACGGCAATATGGTGCACAACGTACTCGGTATCTATGCCTGGCTCGCCGGCGGCGGTGCCTATCGTTTCGGCGCATTGCCCGAAAACCTGGAGCAGCTGGATGCGCCGCAGGGTTACCGAGATCTGGTGGCCCGCATCAATTCGATTGCGCGGCGCGAAGCCGAAGAGATTGAGCGGCGTTATCCGAAAGTGCTGCGCCGGGTCGGCGGCTATAACCTCGACATGATGTTGCCTTCAGGCGCCAATATGGCGCATCTACTGGTCGGCTCCGAAGGCACGCTGGCCTTTTCGAGGCGCATCGAGCTCAAGCTGTCGCCCTTGCCGAAATACAAAACCCTCGGCGTCTGTCATTTCCCGACGTTCTTTCAGTCGATGGAGGCGCCGCAGCACATCGTCAAACTCAAGCCGGCGGCGGTCGAGCTGGTCGACAACACGATGATCGGTCTGGCTCGCAGTAATCCGGCCTTCCTGCCCATCGTCAATCAGTGCGTCAAAGGCGAGCCGGCGGCGATTCTGCTGGTGGAGTTTGCCGGTGATGACCACGATGAACAGATCCGCAAGCTGAAAGAGCTGGTCGAGCTGATGGCCGACCGCGGTCTGCCCGGCAGCGTTGTGGAAGTGATTGATCCGGCGGTGCAGCGTGAATTCTGGGAAGTGCGCAAGGCCGGCCTGAACATCATGATGTCGATGAAGGGCGACGGCAAACCGGTGTCTTTCATCGAAGACTGCGCGGTGCCGCTGGAGCACCTTGCCGAATACACCGACCGCCTGACGCAGGTGTTCCACAAGAACGGCACTAAGGGCACCTGGTACGCGCATGCGTCGGTGGGTTGTCTGCATGTGCGGCCGATCCTTGATATGCGCCGCGACGGCGCACAGAAAATGCGCGCGATCGCTGAAGAAGCGGCTGCGCTGGTTAAGCAGTACAAAGGCTCCTATTCCGGCGAACATGGTGACGGACTGGTGCGTTCGGAATGGATTGCGCCTTTCTTCGGACCGAAGCTGGTCGCGGCTTTTGAGGAAATCAAGGATGTGTTCGATCCTAAGGGACTACTCAATCCCGGCAAGATCGTGCGACCGTCGAAGCAGGACGACCGCAGTCTTTTCCGTTTCAAGCCCGACTATCAGGCGCAGCCGCCGGTGCCCGCTCTGGATTGGTCAGAGTGGGGTGGTTTCGACAAGGCCGTCGAGATGTGCAACAACAACGGCCATTGCCGCAAGTTCGATGCCGGCACGATGTGTCCTTCGTACCGCGTCACCCGCGATGAAAAGCATCTGACCCGCGGCCGTGCCAACACGCTTCGGCTCGCGCTGTCGGGCCAGCTGGGTCCGGATGCGCTGACTTCGAACGCGGTGCGCGAAGCGATGGATCTGTGTGTGTCGTGCAAGGGCTGCAAGCGCGAATGCCCGACCGGCATCGACATGGCGAAAATGAAAATCGAGTTCCTGCATCACTGGCGGCGGCATCACGGCCTGCCGCTGAAGGAACGCCTGATCGCCTATCTGCCGCGTTATGCGCCCTGGGCGAAGCGCCTGGCGCCGGTGTTGAATCTGCTGCAGGGCATGGCCAAGCCCCTGCTGGGCTTTGCATCCCAACGCTCGCTGCCGGCGTGGCGCAGCGATGCCTTTGTGGCACCGGCAGCAGGCCCGGCCGCAGACCCGGCCGCGAAGGGGCGCGAGGTGGTGCTGTTCGTCGACACCTTCAGCACATACTTCGATCCGGAAAACGCCCGCGCGGCAATCCGCGTGCTGGAGGCGGGCGGTTATACCGTGCATCTGCCGCGTTCGGCGGATGAGACGCGCCCGTTATGCTGCGGCCGTACTTTCTTGTCCAGTGGTCTGGTGAACGAGGCGCGCGCCGAAGCACAGCGCATGATTGATACGCTGAAGCCTTATGTCGAACGCGGCGTACCGGTCGTCGGTCTGGAGCCGTCCTGTCTGTTCGGTTTGCGAGACGAGTTTGTGTCGATGCTGCCGGGCGGGGATACGGCGAAGCTGGCGATGCAGGCCTTTTTGTTCGAGGAATTTCTCGCCAATGAAATGGAGGCTGGCCGTTTGCAGCTGAAGCTCAAGGCCTTGCCGCAGACCAAAGCCTTACTGCACGGACATTGCCACCAGAAAGCGTTTGCGGCGATGCCGGCTGTCAAAAAAATCCTGGGGCTCGTGCCGGATCTGAATGTCGAAGTGATCGAGTCGAGTTGCTGCGGCATGGCCGGCAGTTTCGGTTATGAAGCGCGGCATTACGACGTGTCGATGCGCATGGCCGAGGCTTCATTGCTGCCGAAAATCCGTGAGGCCGGAAAGAACACGCTGATTGTCGCCGACGGCACCAGCTGCCGGCACCAGATTCGCGACGGCGCGAAACGCAACGCGGTTCACGTTGCGCGGGTGCTGGAGTCAGCCCTCGCGGACTGACCCCGGATTGCGGGTTCAGGCTTCCCGCGTGTAGCGCCGCACTTTCGTCTCATCGACGCGGATGCCCAGTCCCGGACCGGTAGGTACATTGAGCCAGCCGCCGGCGAGTGCAATGGGTTCGGCGACGATGTCATCGGCGAGATAGGGGCTGGACAGACTGACGCCCCAATCCACCGCCGGAATCGCTGCAGCGAGGTGCATCAGTCCGGCACTGGCGATGCCGGCTTCGGCGATCTTGCAGGCAAGGTTGACCTGCATACCGAGCTTTTCACAGAGCAGCGCGGAGTCATAAACCGGGAGCATGCCGCCCAACTTGATGGTTTTCAGGCTGCAACCCTGCGCCGCCTTCCTGTCGTGGTGATGCTGCAGGTCGTCCATGCTGTGCAGGCCTTCATCGACACCGATCTTGACGCGGCTGGCAGCGGCGACTCGGGCCATGCCGGCGATATCGTGCCCCGCGACGGGCTGCTCAAAAAATTCAATGCGCGTGTCGGCGATGCCGCGCACGAAGCGTATGGCTTCGTCGGGCGTCCATGCCTGGTTGGCGTCGGTGCAGATCAGTACCTTGTCATCGTTGATCGTGGCGCAGATCGCGCGCGCACGTTCAGCATCGGTTTCGGGTGAGGCGACGCCGACCTTGATCTTGATCGCGACATAACCTTCGGCCAGCCGTTTTTGCGTTTCGGCGATGTCGCCTTCGGTACTGCCGGTGCCGATCAGGCGCAGCGCGGGTACGCGCAGGCGTTTGGCGCCGCCGAGGAGTTCGTACACCGGCTTGCCTTTGGCCTGCCCCAGCGCGTCCCACAGCCCCATTTCGATGGCGGCCTTGGCGCTGTTGTTGCCATACAGATATTGGCCGGCGCGATGCATGGCCGCGCCGATGTCGTCGGCTGGCAGGCCTTCGAGTTTATCGGCGAGATAACGGATCGCGGCAACCATGCTGCCCGGGGTTTCGCCGGTCATTGTCGGCGCCGAAGCCGCTTCGCCCCAGCCGATGATGCCGTCGCTGGTTTCGATGCGTGCGAGTACGTTCTCGGCGTTGCGCACTTCTTCGAAGGACATTTTCACCGGCTTGATCATCGGCAGACTGATGGCGATGGCCTCGATACGCTTAATTCGCATAGTGGTAGTTCCGGAAAAAAAGCGGCGCCGCAGCGCCGCTTTTGGATCAATAAAATCAGATGGTTGCGAAAGGCTTAAATCTTGCCGATTTTCTGCACGGCCTTGGCCATCCGTTTGTAATCGGCGTCGAAGAAAGCCTTGAACTCGTTGACGTCACGGTAATCCGGGATCACTTGCACGTTTTTCAGCGCTTCAACAAAAGTCGGATCGTGAGCGGCCTTGCGTACCAGTTCGCGCAGCTGGTTGAGCGTCGCATCCGGCAGACCGGCAGTGGTGAACAGGCCGACCCACAGATAGGCCTCAACGTCGATGCCCTGTTCGGCGAAGGTCGGGGTGTCCGGGAAGGACGGATGGCGTTTGGCGCCGGTGTTGCCGATCGGTTTCAGTTTGCCGGTCACGACATGCGGATGAATCGCCGCCGCACCGCTGGCGGTGGCATCGACGTGGCCGCCCAGCGCCTGGGTGATGGCAGGGCCGCCGCCGGTGGTCGGCACATGGCGCATTTTGATGCCGACGGAGTCGATGAACATTTCAAACGGCACGTGGGTGATGCCATAGGGGCCGGATGACGAGAAGGTGTAGACGCCGGTTTTCTTTTTCAGCAGCGCGGCGAATTCCTTGGCGGTTTTTACCGGAACCGAGGGATGGGTCACCATGATCAGCGGATCGGCGCTCATCAGCGCGACCGGCTGGATCTGCGCCAGCGAGTACGGCGATTTGATGCCGTAGAGTTTGTCTTTCTCGATGACCAGATAGATGTTCGGCGTGGTCACCAGCAACGTGTGGCCGTCGGCGGGCTGGTTGGCGACATAGGCGGTGCCGACTGCTGCGGTGCCGCCGGAGCGGTTGACCACCGGCGCCGGCTGTTTGGTCAGGCGTTCCACGATTGCTGACAAGGGCTGGGCGTGGATCTGGTTCATGCCGCCCGGCGGATTCGGTACGACAATGGTCATCGCCTTGTTTGGAAAACCTTGCGCGACAGCGGTCGAAGCCGCGCCGGCACAGGCAATAGCCAGCAGCATACGTTTCATCAGGTATTCCTCCAATGTGGTTTTTGCGGCGGCTTGAATGGCGGCCGGGGATGTTGGTGCTTTGATTTTTCGTAAGATCCCGCACGAAAACGTTAAACCGTAAGCTACAAGGTGTCAACCGGTGTCAACCAGATTCATTCCCCTGCCGGCAGTTGGCAACAAGAGACAAACTCGTTAGCCTACGCGCTCGGCGTGCAGCGTTGCGCGATGCGCCGGTAACTTTCTGCGGAAATTCCGATTAATGACAAAAAAAATCCAGACCGTCCTGATCTATGGCTATGGCGTCATGGGACAGGGTGTAGCCCGTACCTTTGCCAAGGCCGGCTTTGACACCATCATCCGCAGCAGCCGCGCTGCCGAACTGAAAGACCTGCCCGCCGGCGTGCGCGCATTGGCCAAACTTCCGGAGACGCCACCGGATCTGGTGCTTGAACTGGTTCCAGAAGAGATCAAAACCAAGCAGGCGGTGTATCTCGAAGTGGAGGCCGCCTATCCCGGCGCGGATGTAATCATCGCCACCGGCACCTCGGGACTCGATCTGGTGGAGCTGGCAAAGCCCCTGAAACATCCCGAGCGTTTCATCGGCCTGCACTACTTCATGCCTGCCGATCAGGCGCTGGTGGTAGAAGTCATGGCGGGTCCGGCGACACCGGCAGCACTGGTGGATCAATGCGCTGAGGTGCTGCGCCATACCGGCAAGGAGCCGGTGGTGCTCTACAAACCCATCGTCGGTTTTTTGGTCAACCGACTGCAGCATGCGATCCTGCATGAAGCCTATTACCTGATCGAAACCGGTGTCGCGAGCGCTGCCGACATCGACCACGCTGCGCGCCGTATGCTGGCGCCGCGGATGTGTATCAACGGGTTGATTGCGCAGAAGGATCTGAGCGGTTTGAGCATCCATGCCGGTGCGCAGGCCTCTATCGTGCCTGAGCTGTTTCACAACGGCGTGCCCAACCCGATGCTGCAGAACATGGTCAAACGCGGTGAAACCGGCACCGCCGCCGGCAAGGGTTTTTATACCTGGGACGGTTGTGACACGGAAGCCGTGCGCAAGCAGGCTTCGGTACAGCTGGCGAAACTGACCGAATTCCTTGACTCCGACGTGTTCAAACCCGCGCCCAGGACCCAGCCCAAGCCGCGCGATCCGCGGCAGTGACATCCGGTCAGGCGCTACGCGCCGGTGCGCGTGAAGCGCTGGGCGTACCGGCTGCCGTGCTCGGCGCCGGATTTCTCGGTTACGGCTCGCTGGCTGGTGATGCGGGCTACTCCATCTGGCTGACACTGTCGGCGACGCTGGCGATCTGGGCGCTGCCCGGACAGCTGGTGCTGATGGAAATGCATGCTCGCGAGGCGGCGTTTCTCGCCACCGTGTTTGCGGTGTCGCTGAGCGCCGCACGTTTCCTGCCGATGACGCTGACCCTGATGCCGTTGATGCGTGGCGGCAGCAGTGTTCGAAAGCTGTGGCAGTTTCTGTTTGCTGCGCAACTGGTCTCGATGACCACCTGGGCGGTGGCGATGCGCCGCTTCGAAGAGATGGATGTTGATGCGCGCTGGAATTATTTCCTCGGCTTTTCCGCGATCTGCATCGGTTCATCGATGCTGTTTGCGGTGATCGGCCAGTTGCTGATCGGCGCCTTGCCGCCGCTGGCGCGTTACGGCCTGGCCTTGCTGACCCCGTTGTATTTTTTTGTGACGCTGGTCGGTGAAGCTCGCACCCGCACGGCGATCGCCGCACTGGTCTGCGGTGCCGGTGTGGCGTTGTTACTGCATGTCTATGCGCCGGCGTGGAGCCTGTTCGGCGCCGGCTTCATCGGCGGCACCATTGCCTGGGCCTGGCAGGGATCGCATGTCCGCCGCCGTTGAGCTGTGGTTGCTGCTGCTTGCCTGCGGCGGTGCGACCTATCTGTGGCGCGGGCTCGGTGTGCTGTTGTCCGGCAAGCTCAATCCGCAAAGTGCGGTATTCGAATGGGTGTCCTGCGTGGCCTATGCGCTGGTCGCCGGACTGATCGCGCGCATCATCGTCGCACCGTCGGGCCTTATGGCGCAGACCGCGCTGACTGACCGTCTGCTGACCTGCGTGGTGGCGTTTGTCGCCTACCGCCTGTCCCGCCGCAACATGTTTGTCGGCTTGCTCAGCGGCGTACTGTTTTTCGTCGCGGCGACGCATGTGCGCAGCGTATTCCTCTAAAATTACGGCATGAGCGGCGAAATCCTGGTGACGCGCGAGGCCGATGTGGCCACGGTTACGCTGTCCAATCCTCCAAAACGGAATGCGCTGACAGTCGCGATGTGGCGCGATCTGGCGACGGCGATGCATCGCCTGTCGGACGATGATGCGCTACGCTGCGTGGTGCTGCGCGGCGCCGGCACGGAGGCGTTTGCGGCAGGCGCCGACATTGCCGAGTTTGCAACAGAACGCAACACCGTCGAGCAGGGCAAGGTCTATCACCGCGAACTGGTGTTTGGTGCGCTGCGTGCCGTTGGGGAATGCCGCCATCCGACGGTGGCGATGATCCACGGCGCCTGCGCCGGCGGCGGCCTGGAGCTCGCCTGCCAGTGTGATCTGCGCATTGCCGGCAACAGCGCGCGTTTCGGCGTGCCGATCAACCGGCTGGGTTTCGCGGTTGCCTACGACGAGCTGGCTGCTCTGCTACCGCTGATCGGCCGTGCCGCCGCGCTGGAAATACTGGTCGAAGGCCGGATGCTGGGTGCTGATGAAGCGTATGCCAAGGGCCTGCTGACCCGCTTGGTTGATGACGATGGACTGGCTGCTGAAACAGCGGCGACGGTACGGCGCATCGCCGACGGCGCACCGCTGGTGGCGCGCTGGCACAAGCAGTTCATCCGGCGCCTGACGCCGCAGCCGGTACCCTTGAGCGAAGCCGAGATCAACGCCAATTTCGATTACTTCAATACCGAGGATTACCGCATCGGCTACGATGCCTTCATGAACAAGCAAAGGCCGCGTTTCGTGGGCCGTTGATTATTTTGTTGTTTCGTTAAATTCTTTTTCGACTGGAATCCGACATGGCTGGACCGTTATCGCATATCAAAGTTCTCGACCTCTCGCGCGTGCTTGCGGGGCCGTGGACCGCGCAGAATCTCGCCGACCTCGGCGCCGAAGTGATCAAGGTGGAGCGTCCCGGCAAGGGCGATGATTCACGCAGCTATGCACCACCCTTCCTGAAAGACGAACTGGGCAATGAAACGAAAGAGGGCGCTTATTTCTGCGCCGCCAATCGCGGGAAAAAATCGATCACGGTGAACCTGAGCAAGCCTGAAGGCCAGCAGCTGGTGCGCGAACTGGCGAAAGGTGTTGATGTTCTGGTGGAGAACTACAAGGTCGGTGATTTGGCGCGTTACGGTCTGGGTTATGAGGACCTTGCCAAACTGAATCCCGGATTGATCTATTGCTCGGTCACCGGTTTCGGCCAGACCGGTCCTTACAAGGACCGTCCCGGCTACGATTTCATGGCGCAGGGCATGGGCGGGCTGATGAGCATCACCGGCGAAGCCGACGGTATTCCTGGCGGCGGGCCGCAGCGTGTCGGCATTCCGATCATCGACATGACCACCGGCATGTACGCGACGATCGCGATCTGTGCGGCGCTGGCCAACCGCGCGGTGACCGGCAAAGGGCAATGGATTGATGTTGCGCTGCTCGACAGCTGCGTCGCCTTCCTCGCCAACCAGGCGATGAATTATTTCGCCACCGGCGAGTCACCGACGCGCATCGGCAATGCACATCCGAATATCGTGCCCTATCAGACCTTCAAGACCAAAGACGGCGCCATCATCCTCGCCTGCGGCAACGACAACCTTTTCAACAAGTTCTGCGATGCCGCCGGCTGCGCCCACCTGCCCAAGGATGCGCGCTTCGCTACCAATGCCGAGCGCGTTAAAAACCGTGTCGAAATTACAAACCTGCTCAACGCGGTGTTTGAACAGCGCAGCACTAAGGAATGGGTCCAGTTGCTGGATGATGCGGGCGTGGCCAACGGACCGATCAACACCATCAAGGAAGTGTTTGAAGAGCCGCAGGTGATCGCGCGCGGCATGAAAGTCGATCTGCCGCATGCCGCTGCGGGCAAAGTCACGCTGGTTGCCAGCCCGATGAAGTTTTCCGGCACGCCGCTGCAGCACGATATGCCGCCACCCGTGGTGGGGCAGCACACCGATGAGATTTTGCGCGGCGTGCTGAAGAAAACGGATGCGGAAATCGCTGCGCTGAAAGCGTCTGGCGCGGTCTAGGCCAAGCGTTTCAGAAAAAGCTTATCAACATTTTCGTCGCCAGCGTAAACAGCACGGCGGCGAAGATTTTTTTCAGCAGCGCGCCCGGGGTGCGATGGGCGAGGCGCGCGCCCAGCGGCGCCAGCGTCATGCTGGCGACAACAATGCCGGCCAGCGCCGGCAGGTAGATGAATCCGAGGCTGTACTGCGGCAATCCGGTCTGTCCGGACCCGGTTACCAGAAATCCGGCTGTGCCGGCGGCTGCGAGCGGCCAGCCGATGGCGGCCGCGCTGCCGATCGCCCGGTGGATGACAATGCCGCGTTTGACCAGATAGGCGACAACCAGTGCCGCACCGCCGGTGGCGGTCAGACTGGAAATGACACCAATGATGGCAGACGACACATTCAGTCCTGTTGTCGACAATGGTGCTGCGCCGGATTGTGGTTTCTTCCCCAGAAACATCTGCGCCGAGATGTAATAGATCAGCAGCGTAAATACCACGGTCAGCAACCTTACATCGAGAACGCTGGCCAGCAAGGCGCCGCCGAAGGTGCCGATGATGATCCCCGGCGCCATGCGTTTGACGATGGTCCAGTCCACCGCACCATGACTTTGGTGCGCACGTACGCTCGACACTGAGGTGAAGAGGATTGTTGCCATGGAAGTACCGAGGGCGAGATGCACGACCTGCGAAGGATCAAAGCCTTTCGCGGCATAAACAAAGGCCAGTACCGGTACCATCGCGGCGCCGCCGCCGATGCCGAGCAGTCCGGCAAAAAAACCGACGAAGGCGCCAAGGGCAAGGTAGGCCCACCACCACTCGAACATCGGCGTCAGTCCCCGTTCACTTCATCAGGCCGAGAATGAACTTCCATTCGTCGGGGTCCACCGGCGTGATCGACAGCCGGTTGCCTTTTGCAAGCACGCGCATTTTGGCCAGCGGCTTGTGCTTGCGCAGCTCGGTCAGCGAGATCAGCGGCGTTTTTTTGACAAAACGGAAATCGACATGCAGCCAGCGCGGATTTTCCGGCGTTGCGGTTGCATCGTAGTACTTGCTCTTGCGATCGAACTGCGTGGCATCGGGATACGCGGCCTTGCTGACCTCGGCAATGCCGACAATGCCGGGTTCGTCGCAGTTGGAGTGGTAATAAAAGGCCTGGTCGCCGGGTTTCATCTGGTCACGCATGAAATTGCGCGCCTGATAGTTGCGCACGCCGGTCCATGGCGTGGTTTTGTCGCGGGCGAGGGCGTCGATGCCGTAAACGTCGGGTTCGGATTTGATAAGCCAGTAGCGCATGTCGCAGCCATCGGTAAACGTTGACCAAAAAAAATGCGGCACGGCCGCATTTTTTGTGTGGGTCCCCCGCATGTGCCGTCGCAGACCAGCATCCTGAACCTGGGGTTCAAGGCGGCCACCTTCCGGATTTCTTCAGGCACATCCGCGTGGGACGCGCACACCGAAATCGCTATGGTCGGCGACCTGTGCAGAGTCTATTGGCTCAAAGAGTATATGGCCTGAACAAACACCGCAGGGGAAACTCTGGACGGCTTGAGGATCGGCGGACTGCCGGTGGAGCAGACGGCAAACTCAGAACAGTTTGCTTTGCTCCGCCATCGCCTGATCGATGGCCGTCTCCATGCGATGAATTCTACGCTTGGTTTCGGCGATATCAAAACTGCCGCCGACTTTCATCGAGAGAAATTCATGGGCGATGTTCAGCGCGGCCATGATGGCGACGCGTTCAAGACCGATGATTTTGCCGCGATCGCGGATTTCCTGCATTTTGGCATTCAGGTAATCCACGGCTTCGAGCAGGCCCTTTTGCTCGTCTTCCGCACAGGCGACGCGAAATTCGCGCCCCATGATGTTGATCTGCAACCCCTTTGCGTCGGTGCTCATATTTCCTCGGCGGGAATCTGCTGGACGAGTTCTTCCAGTCGGTTGCTGGCGGTCTGGATTTTTTCTTCCAGCTGCTTGTTGCGATGCAGGGCTGAGGCCAGTTCCTGGCGCAGCCGCTGCGTGTCATCGCGCAGCCGCTGGTTCACCTCGACAAACTGCGTCAGTTTATCTTCCAGAGTCTTGAGTTCCGCTTCCATGCGCGCACTATAGTGGGGAAAATCCAGCAGGGTCAACCGCTAAGGCATCGTTCTGAATGTAATTTGGCATGTTTGCCACGGCGTGTAAGGCCAAGACTGCAAACGTCTTGAGTCGGCCCGGCGTGGTTTTTCGTGCATTTGCGCTGGTAAATTATAAGTATTTGATTATTATAAATAATATATTAGTATTACCTTGAGCCTGGCGGGCGCTAAATCCCTTGGTCTGGGCTACAATCCTGCCCGTCCTGGACGAATCGCAAACGCATGCGGTGCGCCCCGGACGCGTTTCAGGTGCCGACGCACCCCGCAAGGGACGTCAGTGAAACGGGAAACAGGTGCGGTCGAAAGACCAATTCCTGTGCTGCCCCCGCAACGGTAAGCAACCGGCGTTCAAAGCAACGAACGCCATCGCGCATCATCAGCCACTGTCCTCTCCGGGGATGGGAAGGCGACGCGCCCGAGGTTGCAAGCCCGGAGACCGGCCTGCTTCGCCAGTCAGGAACAGTCGTGCAGGGCGGCCTAACGGATCATGCACATCGCGTGCATTTCATTCCATTGGGCAAACCCGCGGCTTTTCCTATGTGTTGCAACCTGCGTGCGGCGGGCACGCGCAATCAAGGAAATAGCATGAAGAGTTTTCCCATTGTCGCCGCAGCCCTTTCTGCGGCGGCCGTTCCCGGTTTGGCCGCAGAACCGGTCATCGCTGCTGCAGCATTAACCCCGGTCGTGGTTACGGCCACTCGCTTCCCCGATGTCGAACGCCAGTTTCCCGTCGGCGTCAGCGTGATCACCGAAGAGGACATCCGCAACAGCACTGCCAGCACCGTGCCCGAATTGCTGCGCACGTTGCCCGGCGTGCAGACGCGCGATCTGTCGGGTTCGCCGAACCTGCAGGTGGATTTGCGCGGCTTCGGCTCCTTCGGCGATCAGAACACGCTGGTACTGCTAGATGGCCAGCGCATCAGTGAAAACGAACAGACCACGGTGAACTGGTCGACGATCCCGCTGGACGCCATCGAGCGCATTGAAGTGATGCGCGGCAGCGGCGCGGTGCTCTATGGGGCAGGTGCGACCGGCGGTACCATCAACATCATCACCAAGGCGCCGGCGGCAAACACGCGCAGCGGTTTTGTCGAGGGCGGGGTCGCCAGCTACCGGACACGTGATGTGCGTGTCGGTGCGAATATCGCCGGAGAACGTACTGGACTGCGGCTGACCATGGCGCACCGTGAAAGCGACGGCTACCGTGACAACAATGCGCTGCGCATCGACAGCGCCCAGCTCGACTGGCGCTACACTAGCGACCGCGGCATGCTGACCCTGAAAGCCGGCGCCGATGACCAGCTCTTGCGGCTGCCGGGGGCGCTCAGTGCAGCGCAGATTGCCGCGAACCGCAGGCAGACCAACAATCCGCAGGACTTCCATACTACGCATGGCGGCTATCTCAATCTGGGGGGCACCTATCGCGTCGGCGACAACGAACTTGCAGCGAATCTTTCCTGGCGCAAAAAGAATGTCGATGCGTCGCAGATTTCCTGGGGGCTCTATATACCGAGCGAATCGCGCCAGCTGCTATTCACGCCGCGCATCAAAATTCTCCATCAGCTGGGCGGCGTCAACCACACACTGGTCGCGGGGGTCGACATCGAGGATTGGGATGCCCAGAGCAACCGCTGGTCCTTCACCTCCTTAAACTACGACGCCCGTCCGCAGGCCACCCAGCGCAGCGAGGCGCTATACCTGCAGAACACGACTGCCTTTGCCACGGGCACATCCTTGGCTGTGGGTGTCCGCGGCCAGCGCGTGACCTATGGTGTCGCGGATCCCGTCAATGCCGTGGCGCGCGCCGAACGCAAGCGCCATCTCGACGCTTTTGAGCTGGCGCTGCGCCAGTCACTGGGCGGCGGCTGGGCCGCGTACGGGAAGGTCGGCAGCAGTTTCCGCGTGCCCAACGTCAACGACAACTATGACCTGGTGAACAAGGTCTTGAACCTGCTTGAACCGCAGACCGCGCGTGTTCGCGAACTCGGCCTGGGGTCGGCAGGTGCAACGGCGCGTTACCGGCTGGCCTTGTACGACATCGAATTGGAAAATGAAATCCTGTTTGATCCGGCGGCCTATATCAACCGCAACATGCCGCCGACACGCCGCCGCGGGGTTGAAGCGGGAGCGCGCTGGCAGCCGGTCGCCAGCGTCGATCTTTCGGTGGCATATACCTACGCCGAAGCGGAATTCCGATCTGGTAACGATGTGCCGCTGGTGCCGCGTCATGCGGCCAGCGTCGGCGCGGGCTGGAAGTTCAGTCCGCGGGCGCGGGTTGATGCCGTGTTGCGTTTCACCGGTGAGCAGCGTTACGACAGTGATGAACTGAACACGTTTAACCAGAAAATGCCTTCCTATACCGTTATCGATCTGAAAATGGCCTATGACCAGGCAGACTGGCGCTTTACGGCAGGCGTGCTGAATCTGTTCAATAAGGAATATTATTCCTATGGCGTATTCGATGCCTTTACGCCGACTATGGCGCTGCCGGCGCCGGAACGTGCGGTGTTTATGACGGCGCGTTATACCTTCCGCTGAAAACCTGGGGGGATGCCGGGCAAAAAAGCCGCGCTATGCGCGGCTTTTTTCCTGCGGCTTTTCCTTAATTATCAAAAGTTTGCTATTGTTCGGGCCGTGCAATCGATGTCCGGAACCGAGCTTTATTTTCGACTACTGCGCCACGTGCGGCCGTACTGGCGCACGTTCGCCCTCGGCGTGCTCGGCATCGTTATCGTCGCCGCCACCGAGCCCGCGCTGCCGGCGCTGCTGAAGCCCTTGCTCGATGGCGTGTTCGTCAACAAGGACGAATCAGTCATCCGCTGGACGCCGGTGTTCATCATCGGTCTGTTTGTCGTGCGTGGACTAGCCGAATACGTGGCACAGTTTGCATTGTCCTGGATCGGCAACCGGCTGGTGATGGATCTGCGCGGCATCATGTTCCGCAAGCTGTTGACGCTGCCGGCGCGTTATTTCGACGACCAGGCTTCGGGCAACCTTATTTCCCGGCTGACTTTTGACGTCATGCAGGTAACCACCGCGTCGACGACGGTGCTTACTGTTCTGTTCAAGGAGACGCTGGTCATCATCGGGCTGCTGGCCTGGATGCTGTGGCTGAACTGGAAGCTTACGCTGCTGGCACTGGTCATGGCGCCGGTCATTGTACTGGTGGTGCGGATAATCAGCGTGCGCGTGCGCAGCAGCAGCCGTCGGGTACAGCAGCAGATGGGCGACATGACCCAGGTCATCCAGGAAACCATAGAAGGGCACCGTGTGGTCAAGCTGTTCGGCGGCCAGATCTATGAGCAGCAGCGCTTCGATGAGCAGGCCAACAGCGTGCGACGACAACTGATGAAACAGGTTGCGGCGGCCTCTGCAAGCGTCCCCGTCGTGCAGTTGGTGGCGGCGATCGCGCTGGCCACCATCGTTTTCCTTGCTGCCCAGCAATCGAGTGCTGACCAGATTACCGTAGGCGGGTTTGTCTCGTTCATTACTGCGATGCTTATGTTGACCGCGCCGCTGAAGCGCGTAACCAGTGTCAATGAGCCGCTGCAACGCGGGCTGGCCGCCGCCGAAAGCATTTTCGCGCTGATCGACGAAGCCGGCGAAACGGATACAGGGAACATTGAGCCCGGCTGCGTGCGCGGAGAGATCCGGTTCGAGGGCGTGCAGTTTGCGTACGGCACCGGCGGTCGCAATGCGCTGAACGGCATCGACCTGCAGATCGCGCCGGGCGAGACCGTGGCGCTGGTCGGAGTGTCCGGCAGCGGTAAGACCACGCTGGCCAATCTGGTGCCGCGGTTCTACCTGCCTACGGCCGGGCGCATACTTCTCGACGGGCAGGACATTGGCACGCTGAAGCTTGCGTCTCTGCGCGCCAATATCGCGCTGGTTAGCCAGGATGTGGTGCTGTTCAATGATACGGTTGCCGCGAACATTGCGTATGGCGCGATGAACAACGTGACGCGCGAGGATGTCATCGCTGCGGCAGAAGCTGCGTACGCGATGGATTTCATCAGGGAGATGCCGCTGGGTCTCGACACATTGATCGGGGAAAACGGCGTCAAACTCTCGGGCGGTCAGCGCCAGCGCCTGGCAATCGCGCGGGCCCTGCTGAAAAATGCGCCAGTACTGATTCTCGATGAAGCGACCTCCGCCCTAGACACGGAATCCGAACGCCACGTACAGGCCGCGCTGGAGGTTCTGATGCGTGGGCGCACGACTATCGTCATCGCGCACCGCCTGTCCACTGTTGAAAAAGCAGATCGCATTGTGGTGATGAATGCCGGGCGAATCGTGGAAATGGGTGCTCACCACGAACTGTTAGCACGCAATGGCATCTACGAAAAACTTTACCGCAACCAGTTTTCGCTGGCGCCAGGGCAAGTTCAATGACTGCAGCACCGCAAATCGATACGATTTACCTGATCAACGTCCGGTCTTTTACTGACCGGTTGGAACACGCGCGCACACAACTCGCACGTTTTGGCCTACAGGCGGAGCCTGTGCATGAGTGGGATGCTGTGGATCTTAGGACTGAAACGGAACAACGGTATTTTTCAGGCAGCGGTTTGTCACCCGCGCAGAAATCCTGCGGTATGAAACACGTCGCTGCGCTGCAGCGCATCGTAACGCGCAACGAACGTTTTGCGCTGGTACTAGAAGACGACGTGATACTCGCCGACGGCTTTGCCGAGGGCCTAGCCGCGGCGCTCGCAGAGGTGCCGCTCCATCCGCAGCCCCAGGTCATTTTCATCGGCTGCGGCGGCAATTTTTATACGCCGCGCAGCCAGCGCAAGCCGGGTCATCGGCTTTATCCTGCCAATCGCGGTCGGTTCGCAGATTCCTACATCATCGGTCACGACGCGGCGCGGCTGCGCCTGGACTGGATTGCGCAGCACCGTATTTCAAAGCCCATCGACAACCAGTTCGAAACCATCGACCGCGATACGGGCATCACCATGCTTTGGCTCGAGGACCCGGTGGTGGAGCAGGGGAGCAAGCTCGGCCTGTTCACCACCACGCTGGAGCCGGCCAAGCCGGACTGGCTGCAGCGCCTGTCCTTCAAACTTGAAAAACTGCGGCGCAAATATGTTTACCAGCTCTGGCGCTGAAGGCGGATCCGTGAAGGCCGTCGCGGGAAACTGGGGCGATCGTTGTCTTGACGCGAGTCGCATCCTGGCCATTGCGGCTGCGGCGTTGGTGCCTGCGTCCACGGCGGCGGCGAGCGTGGCGATCGTTTTCATGCTCGCAGCGTGGCTGGTTTCTGGGCGGGCGCTGCACACGCTGCGCGCGTCGGCGTCGCAGCGTATGGGCCAGGCCATCCTGTTGTTTTACGCGGTGCTCGTGCTCGCAATGTTTTACGGTGCGGCGACCTGGGCAGAGCGCTGGGGTTCATTGTGGTCTTGGCGCAAGATGATGCTTGGTTTCATCATTCTTGGTTTCTTCGCCGAAGATCTCTGGAAACAGCGGTTTCTGCTCGCGTTTGTGCTAGTGGCTGCGGCTGGCCTGATGCTGTCCTATCTGTCGGCTCTGGGGGTCATTCCCTCCAGGACGGATCAACCCGGCGTGCTTTTGACCAACCATGCGACCCAGGGCATGACGTTCGCGGTGGCCGCGCTGTGCTGTCTTGAACTGCGGGTCACTGCGGGACGCCGGCTGCTGCTGGCGGCGGCCTTGCTATTTACGATAAATATTGTTTTTATCTCCACATCGCGCAGCGCTTATCTGACGCTCGCGTGTGTGGCGCTGGCCTGGGGCGGCGCGCGCCTCGGCTGGCGGAGACTGCCGCTCGTTGCGGGCGCCATCCTCACGCTCGCATTTCTCGCGTTTGTCGTTTCGCCGACGCTGCGCGACCGCGTGCAGCAGGGCATCGACGAAGCGCGGGCCTACCAAACGGCAGTGGAATATACCTCCGCCGGGGTGCGCATGGTTTTTCTGGTCAATACGCTGGAACTGGCTAGGGACCGGCCGCTGCAGGGTTACGGTACGGGCAGTTTTGCGCGGGAATATAACAAGCGCTTTGCTGGATCCGATGGTGACTGGCGTAGGACGCCGACAAGTGATCCGCACAATCAATATCTGTTCATTGCGGTGGAAAACGGTCTGCTGGGGCTAGCCGCGTTTATCGTCGTGCTGGTGGCCGTGTTTTACTCGGCACGTGGCGCAGGAATGTATGGTGGGGTGGCGCGCGCTGCGCTGCTGGCATGGTGCATGACCAGCCTCTTCAATTCACACTTCCGCACGTTTCCGGAGGGGCACCTGATCTGGCTGCTGGTCGGCGCGATGCTGGCGGTAGCGCCGGCCCGGCCAAGGTATCAAAACGGCCAAGTGAGTGCGGGTACTGCGCTTCAGTAGCGCTGCTAATCAATTGCCCGTATCCGCCGTCGCAGCGGCCCCTGCAGCAGCGTGAGGCCTTAGTCTGCCAACGGCGCTGAGCAGCCGGCAGGACAGGCGCAGACATAGGGTTTCGCGTTATATTCCATAACCCATTGTTTTTAAAAAATTAATTATAGCGGTGGCGGGTATGGCCTGCAGACAGTCGCTGGCGCTGTTGATATGGCGGTCACAGCCTTCCAGCTTGCACGGTACACAGACCCCCGGGCCTTGGACCAGTTGCACATTGCCTTGGCGTTGATTGCCCAAACGTTGCCAGGGATTGCTGCTTGCAGAATGCCCATGCGGCCAAGGACCCCATTTGACCGGATCTGAAGGCCCGAACAGGGCAACCGTTGGCACGCCGGATGCCGCGGCCATATGGGTCACTGCGGTATCCGGCCCGACATAAAATTTTGCCCGCGTCAGCAACGAGGCAGTCCCGCCCAGTGTCAGTTTGCCGCAGAGATTGAGCGCATCCGGTAACTGTGCAGCGATGGCATCCACATAAGCTCGTTCATCGGGGTCCGGGCTGCCGGTCAGTGCAACACGAAATCCGTTGTCGATCAGCCAGCGCGCGACTTCGATCCAGCCGGCCTGATGCCACATCTTGTAACGGAATTTGGGATAGGGATGCAGCACGGCGAGCGCTGCGCAAGGCTTGCCCAGCACAGCATCAACGGCGGCAATGTCTTCCGGTCGTGGTGACAGCACGACTTCGCCGATTGCAGGAATGTCCAGCGCGGTGGCCAGTGCCAGATGGGCGCGAACCGTGTGCGTGTTGAAGGGGTCAAACGCTACCCACTGATCGAGCAGCCACTGTTTCCAGCGTTGTCCGGGCTGGTCGATGAGCAGTCCGATGCTGCGCCGGCCGGCGAGCCAGGCATACAGCGTGGGCCGATCGCCAGGGATCAGTGACAGTGCCAGATCGTAACGACGAAACAGGCTTGCCAGCAGTGATACATGGCGGGTGACGCCCGGACGTGCCTGAACAGTGATTACTTGATCAATGTCGGCATTGCCGAGCAACACGCCTTCAGTGCCGGCGAATACCAGTGCATCAATGCAGCTGCCGGGCCAGGCCTGTTTCAGGGACCGTATCAACGGCGTGGCCAGCAGCACGTCACCGATGCGGCGGGTGACGACGATGAGAATCCGGCGCGGCGCCTCCGGCACGGCGCTCATGAATACTGGCTCAGGCCCAGTTGCGCTTCGATGCGATCCGATGCGAGCAGGGCTTCGAGCTGGCGCTGGTTCTCCGGCAACCGGCTGCGGTCATTTTCGCGATGCCAAAGGTGAAACACCGGTGCGGCGAAGCGCGCGCTTTTGTGCCGGACGCCGGCGCGGAGCAGGCGGATCACCAGATCCGAGTCTTCCAGACCCCAGCCCGAATAACTTTCATCGAGGCCGTTAACGCTTACGAGATTGTCGCGCCATGCCGAGAGATTGCAGGTTTTGGCGCCGGCCCATCGTTCGGGTGCGGCACGCCGCCAGTTTCCGTCCGGCAGTCGCAGCAGGGGTATCCAGCGGTTGATATCGCCACCAAGCCTGGGCAACAGCCAGTCGGAAAGATTTCGTTCATGCACTGGCAGGCGCAGCCCGAGGGTGCGCTGCGTAAAAGACTCGGACAGCAGAATGCGGTTGCCGGACAGGAAATAACCGGCTTCGGCCAGCCGGCAATGTTGGGCCACAAAGTCACGCGGCGGGATGCAGTCGCCATCGGTGAAAATGATGTAGTCGGCACGGGTAGCGGCAATGGCACGGTTGCGTGCCGCCGCCGCACGAAAGCCGTTGTCCTCCTGCCAGACATGATGCAGCGGGAATGACGCACGTGCCGCATAGTCAGTGACAACCTTGCGCGTGTCTTCAGTGGAGCCGTCGTCGGCGACCAGCAGTTCAAAACGCGATCCGGTTTGTGCTAAATAGCCTTCGAGTACCGCGGCCAGCGCGTCGGGGCGGTTGTACGTGGTGACGATTACGGCTGTGCGCATACGGTTTGGTGACTCGGAGACCAAGTGATTAGGTGATTGGGTGGCTGTCGCCCGCGGTTTTAATTGCTCAATTACTTAATCACCTAATCACCTTCTTTTCCCGTTTTCCAGCATCAGTTTGACGTAGCGGTAGTACGAACCTTCCGCGTTGGCCACGGCAAGGATGAAACCTTCGCGCCCGTCGAGAAAGCCGAGCCTGAGGATATAGGTGCGGAAGAAGGCCCAGCTACCGTGAAAAACCGCGGTCGCCAGCGAGGCCTTGCGGCCGCGCTCATGCAGCATGCGCGCACTGGCGGTCGAATACAGGTTCATCTTGCCGAGCATCTGGTCCATGGTTGAAATGGCTTCATGCATCAGCGGCTGTTTCAGCTTGCGCGTGACGCCTTCAACCAGCAGCCGCTCATGGGCCCGATCATCGGAGAACCGCGCGGCATCGCGACGGAACAGCCGGATGACATGATCCGGCCACCATCCTGAGTGTTTCATGTAACGGCCGCAGAAACTGGAGCGCCGCGGAACCGCATAAGCCGCTGCCGTTGGCTTGGCCATCGCTGCGAGCATTTCATCGCGCAATTCCGGGGTGATCCATTCGTCGGCATCAACCGAAACCACCCAGTCGCCGGTAGCCAGATCCAGCGCACGGTTTTTCTGCGGGCCGAATCCCGGGAAATCGGCTGAGACGGAGAAATTCACACCCATGGCACGGCAGATCTCGGCGGTGTCGTCGGTGCTGCCGGAATCGACAACGATTGTTTCATCGGCCCAGGCCACGGACTCGACGCAGCGCCGGATCATGCTGCCGGCGTTTTTGGTGATGATGATGGCGGAGGTGCGCATGAGTTGGTGATGGAGTGATTAAGTGATTGGGTAATTATGGGATTCTATGACCAAGTGGTTAACAGGATTTACCTGATCACCCAATCACTTAATCACCCGACAATGGTCCGATTTTAAACCGGCGTACAGCAATGCAGTCAGCCAGGCAAATAACAGACCTTCGGTATGGTCAAGAAGCGCCGAGTTGAGCATGCAGATCAGGACCATCATCATTACTAGGCCTTGGGCGAGGTTGCGTTCCAATGGCGTTGGCAATTGCGGCGCGTAGCGCCACTGCTGCCAGAACAGCCATAACAACGCGGCCAGACCAACTACACCGGTCTGCACGGTGATCAACATGAATTCGTTGTGGGGGTTTTTGGAGGCTACGCTGCCGGTGTCTTTGACCTGTTCGGCGTACACGGCAGGGAAGCTGCCGGTACCGGTGCCGAAGAGGGGGTTTTTCTGGATCAAAGCGAGGGTGTTGCGATAGAACTCCATGCGATAGCCGGTGGAGGTTGATGCCGGACGATCGGCGCTTTCCTG